>Ga0160437_1000072_pt1 | contig 62606 bp, 59 predicted proteins | sample HID1975I_E0MG_FD_108227 | JGI IMG/M metagenome (GOLD analysis project Ga0160437, IMG submission 108227) | Enriched soil microbial communities from UW Madison campus, WI, USA - HID1975I_E0 MG | ecosystem: Environmental > Terrestrial > Soil > Unclassified | place: USA: Madison, Wisconsin... | reverse complement strand
TCAAGGCCATCGTCGATGGCGAATACGACCACCTGCCGGTACAGGCGTTCTACATGGTCGGCAGCATCGAAGAAGCGGTCGAGAAGGCCAAGAAGATGGCTGAAAAGGCCTGATGCGGCGGGGACGGGCGAGATGCCCGTCCCGACCCGTCACACGGGGTGGGCGCACGCCCACCGCTGAGGACATCCTGCGGTGGGCGCGAGCCCGCCCTAAAGCGAGAAGAGTTTCATGAGCACCATCCGTTGCGACATCGTCAGCGCCGAGCAGGAAATCTTCCGTGGTGAGGCGACCCTGGTCGTGGCCACCGGTGAGCTGGGTGAGCTGGGCATCGCGCCCAAGCACGCCCCGCTGATCACCCGCCTGAAGCCGGGCAAGGTGGTGGTGACCACGCCGAGCGGCGAGCAGATCGACTTCGCCATCTCCGGCGGCATTCTCGAAGTGCAGCCGCAGGTCGTGACCGTGCTGGCCGACACCGCGATCCGTGCCCAGGACATCGACGAAGCCTCGGTCCGCAAGGCCAAGGAAGAAGCCGAGCGCATTCTGGCCAACCGTGGTGAAGCAATGGAAGTGGCCGAAGCGCAGCAGCGCTTGGCGGAAGTGTCCGCCCAGCTGCAGGCGCTGGAGCGCCTGCGCAAGAACCTCAAGCACTAAGCGGCGCGGCGCGACGGCGCCATCCGCGAAGGGGAGAACGCCGGCTTGCCGGCGTTTTTTTTTGCCTGCCTCAAACGCAGGGCGGCCGCGTCAGCGGAAGATCAGCGTCCGCATCAGCAGGAACGACACCGCCGCCAGGCCGCCTTCGACCAGCGGTTTGGCCAGCCACGCGTAGCGCAGCCCCAGGTGCTCGGCCGCGAGTGTCACCAGCAGCGTACTGATGGCCGTCAGCACGGCCCACAGCAGCAGGAAGCGCGCGAACCGCGACCAGCCGAGCCGGTGTTCGCCGTCGCGGGCGAAGGTATAGCGGCCATTGAGCCAGAAGCCGAGCAGCATGCCACTCACGCGCCCCAACAGATTGCCGGGTGCCGCAGGCATTCCCAGCGCGGTGGCAGCCACGAACACCGCCCAGTCCAGCGCAAGCTGGACCAGACCGATGACCAGGTAACTGCTGCCTTGGCGGAGGAGGCTCACGTGCAATCCGGCTGCGGACAATCCCACATGTTAACGAGCGTCGCACTAGAATTCCCATCAACGATTCCCGGAACGTGATCTACCCATGACCCAGCCCCTGCACGTGATCATCCTGGCCGCCGGCGCCGGCAAGCGCATGAAGTCGGCCCTGCCGAAAGTGCTGCAGCCGATCGCCGGGCGCCCGATGCTCGCCCACGTCATCGACACCGCACGCCAGCTGCAGCCCGAAGCGATCCACGTCGTTTACGGCCATGGCGGCGAAGCGGTGCGGCAGGCATTCGCCGACCAGCCTGACCTGCGCTGGGCCGAGCAGCGCGAGCAGCTGGGCACCGGGCATGCCGTGCTGCAGGCCATGCCGGAAGTGCCGGATGCGGCAACCGTGCTGGTGTTGTACGGCGACGTGCCGTTGATCCGCGGCGAGACGCTGCGCCACCTGTTGTCGCAGCCGGGCCGCCTGGCCGTGCTGGTGGCCGAGGTAGCCGACCCGACCGGCTATGGCCGGATCGTGCGCAACGCCGAGGGCAAGGTCGGTGCGATCGTGGAGCAGAAGGATGCCAGCGACGAACAGCGCAGCATCCGCACCATCAACACGGGCATCATCACCGCCGAATCGACCGCGCTGCGTCGCTGGCTGTCCCAGCTCTCCAATGCGAACGCGCAGGGCGAGTACTACCTGACCGACATCTTTGCCGCGGCGGCCAGCGATTACACCCCGGCCGAGATGGCCTTCGTGCAGGATCCGCAGGACGCCGAGGGTGCCAACGACCCGTGGCAGCTGGCCCAGCTCGAACGCGCCTGGCAGCTGCGTGAAGTGCGTGCGCTGTGCGCACAGGGCGCGCGCGTGCTGGATCCGGCGCGGCTGGACATCCGTGGCACGGTGACCGTGGGCAGTGACGTGCAGATCGACGTCAACGTGATCCTGGAGGGTCGCGTGGTGCTGGGCGACGGCGTCAGCATCGGCGCGTTCACCCGGCTCAAGGATGTCAGCCTGGCCGCGGGCACCGTGGTCAAGCCGCACTGCGATCTGGACGGCGTGATCAGCGAAGGCGCCGCGGAGATCGGTCCGTTCGCGCGTCTGCGCCCAGGCACCGTGCTCGCGGAAGGCTCGCACGTCGGCAATTTCGTGGAGACCAAGAAGGTCGTGCTCGGCGCGGGCAGCAAGGCCAACCACCTCACCTACCTGGGGGATGCGGTGATCGGCAGCAAGGTCAACATCGGCGCGGGCACCATCACCTGCAACTACGACGGCGTGAACAAATCGCAGACCACCATCGGCGACCGTGCCTTCATCGGGTCCAACAGCTCGCTGGTCGCGCCGGTGGTGATCGGCGAGGGCGCCACGGTGGCGGCCGGCTCGGTGATCACCCGCGGCGCCCCGGCGGACAAGCTCACTGTCGCACGCGCACGTCAGGAAACCATCGACGGCTGGAAGCGCCCGACCAGAAAATGAGGGCGGTTGCTGGCCGGCCTCAGCGGGCGTCGGCTGGCAGGAACACCGCCACGCACAGGCCACCCTCGCGGCGGTTCTGCAGAGAAATGCGGCCGCCGTGCGCTTCGACGATCTCGCGGGTGAGTGCGAGGCCCAACCCGGTGCCGTTGCGCTTGGTCGAATAGAACGGCATCAACGCGTTCTGCAGCACCGCCTCATTCATGCCCTTGCCGCGATCCAGCACCTCCAGCCGCAGCCATTGCGGCAGGCGGGTCAGGCGGACCTCCACATCGTCATTGGGTGGTTCGGCTTCACCGCAGGCTTCGTGTGCATTCTTGAGCAGGTTCAGCAGCGCCTGCCCGAGCTGGGCGATGTCCACCCGGCTCTGCACGTCGTCGGGGACCTCGGCCATGCGGAAGGGTATCTGGTGCTGCAACCCTCCCAGGAACTGGTTCCACTGCACGGTCTGCAACTGCGGCTGCGGCAGCTTGGCGAACCGGGCATAGCCGCGGATGAAGCCTTCCAGGTGACGCGCGCGCTCTTCGATGGTGGCGAATACTTCTTCCAGCCGCTCGGTCTTGCCACGACGGACCAGCTCGCCACCGGAATGCGCCAGCGAGGCGATCGGCGCCAGCGAGTTGTTCAACTCGTGGCTGATCACCCGGATCACCTTCTTCCAGGTCTGCACTTCCTGGCGGCGCAGTTCGGCGGTCAGCAGGCGGATCAACAGCAGATCGTGCGGGCGGCCGTTGAGATGGAAGTTGCGGCGTGACAGATGGTAGATCTGCTCATCGTCTTCATCGCGCTCATCGTCGCTGTCCTGGCCCTCACCACGCACCGCGAACAGGCTGTCGCCACCACGGGCGATGGCGTCGCGCAGCTCGATCGGCATCGCCTCCATGACATCGTGCATGCGCTGCCCCTCCAGCTTCCAGCCGCTGTGCAGCAGCTTGCGCGCGGCCAGGTTGGAGAACACCACGCGCTGCACGCCGTCGCCACCGTGGGTGAGCAGGAGCATCGACACCGGGGTGTTCTGCACCATGGTGTCCAGCAGCAGCTCGCGCTGAACCAGATCCTGGCGCTGCGCACGCAGCACATCGCCGAGTTCGCGGTGGGCCTGGACCAGATCGCCCAGCTCATCATTGGAGGGCCAATAGATGCCGAAGTTGTATTCGCCATCGCGGTAGCTGCTGGTAGTGCCGGACAGGGCGCGCAGCAATGAGCGGATCGGTGCGGTCGCGCGGCGCAGGCTCCACCACATCAAGGCCAGCAGGACCACGATGGAGATCGTGGTGACCGCCCAGCCATGGTCCAGCCAGTACGCCAGGTACCACGGGAACGCAGCCGCCAAGGCCAGCACCGGCAGCAGGCGCAGGAACAGCCGGAAGGTGAATGAGCGCCGCTTCATTCGCGTGGAATGCCGTAGCGGTCCATGCGCCGGTACAGCGCCTGGCGGCTGAGCCCGAGTTCGGCCGCCGTCTGGGCAATGATGCCGTGGTTGTGCGCCAGCGCGGCCTCGATCCGATTGCGGTCCGGGTCCACCGCCGGGCTGGCCGCGCGTGGTGCGGGCGCACGGGGCAGGTTGAGATCACCGGCTTCGATGCGTGGGCCGGTCGCGAACAGTTGGGCGCGCTGCAGCACGTTGCGCAGTTCGCGTACGTTGCCCGGCCAGGGGTGCCGCTGCAGGGCGGCGGCGGCGGCGGTGGACAGCGGCTTGCCACTGTCCAGGAAGCGCTCGGCCAGCGGCAGGATGTCGCCGGGCCGATCGGCCAGCGGTGGCAACGCCAGCTCGACGGTATTGAGGCGGTAGTACAGATCCTCGCGGAACTGTCCGTCGCGGATCATCGCCGGCAGGTCGGCGTTGGTCGCGCTGATCACGCGCACCTTCACCTGCCGCTCGCGGTTGGAACCCAGTCGTTCGAAGCGGCCGGTTTCGAGCACGCGCAGCAGTTTCATCTGTCCACTGGCAGAGAGATTGCCGATCTCATCCAGGAACAAGGTGCCGCCGTCAGCCGCCTCGAACTTGCCTTCGCGCGCCTTGTTGGCGCCGGTGTAGGCGCCGGCCTCGGCGCCGAACAGCTCGGCCTCGATCAGCTCGGAAGGGATCGCACCGCAGTTGAGTGCGACGAACGGCCCCTTGGCGACCAATGAGTTGGCCTGGATGATCTCGGCGATTTTCTCCTTGCCCGCCCCGTTGGGACCGGTGATCAGCACCGGCAGGGCTGAGCGCGCGACCTGGCAGGCCAGGCTGACCACGCGCTCGCTGGCCGGATCTGCCACCACGGCGCCGCGCAGATCGTAGCGGGCCTCCAGCGCCGAGCGATCACGCTGCTCGCGGTCGCGGCGGCGATCGAGTTCGCGGCGGGTTTCAGACAGTTCCAGCAGGTTGTTGACCGTGATCAGCAGCTTGCGGTCGTCCCATGGCTTGGCCAGGTAATCTGCCGCGCCGGCCTTGACCAGATCGACCGCACTGCTCAAGTGGGTCCAGGCGGTCAACAGGATCACCGGCAGGTCCGGATGACGCGCCCGGATCTGCTGGAAGAGGGCTTCGCCCTCCTCGCCGGAGGTGGTGTCCTCGGTGAAGTTCATGTCCTGGATCACCAGGTCCACCGGGTGTTGTTCCAGGATCGCCAGCCCTTGGTCGGGCGACAGCGCATGCAACGCCTCGATGTCGTGCAGCGAGAACAGCACGTCGAGGGCGGTGCCGACGCTGGCGTTGTCGTCAATGATCAGGATCGAGGGCATGCGGCAACGTAGGACCGGAAGTGGAATCAAGAGTACCGGAGCGCCGGGCCAAGGGGCAGATGGCCCGGCGCTCCGGGCTCAGTTGCCGGCGCCGGGCGCCTGCGGGATGGGCGGGGTCTGGACGGCCAGTACCTCGCTCCAGGCGGCGGTGTCCACATCCACGGTCACCTGGTCGCCCTTGCGCATTACGACGACGGGCACCCGGGTGGCCTTGTTGCCGACCAGTGCATGGGTGAGGTCGGCCATGCGCCGCACGGGCTGGCCACCCACGCGCAGGATGCGATCACCGCTGCGCACGCCGAAGTAGGCACTCGGTTCGGTGGTGGTGACCTGCACAACACCGTCACTGGCATCCACCACCAGGTGATGGCCGGCATCGCGCCATTCCAGGCGTGCGGTGTCGGTCTGGGTGGCGGCCAGTACCGGCGCACTGGCCAGCAGCAGGGACAGCAACAACGTGGTGATCTTGGTTCTGGTCTGGCGCATCTCAGGCACTCCGGGTGGCAACGGCAGGGGGCACGGCGGCAGCGCGGCGGGCCGGGCCGAACACAGCGATCTGGCCGAGCAGCCACAGCAGCACCGCACCGATCGGCAGGTAGCTGATGGGCATGCGCGGCAGCTCGTAGTTGTTCATCAGCCACAGATTGATCGTGTAGGCCATCAACATGCCCAGCACGATGCCGACGGTGGCCAGCAGGAAGTTCTCGGTCTGGAAGTAACGCAGGATCTGGCTGCGGGTTGCGCCCAGCGCACGGCGGATGCCGATCTGCTTGGTGCGCTGCTGCACCCAGAAGCTGGCCAGGCCGACGATGCCCAGTGCCGTCACCACCAGCAGAGCGACACACACGGTGATCAGCAGGCCAACCATGGCGCGGTCATTGGCGAAGTACTTTCTGCGCTGTTCTTCGTAGCTGGATTTGCCGCGGATCAGTCGGCTCGAATCGACACGTTCCAGTGCCGTCACCGCCGCCTTGATCACTTCGTCCCGCCGCGCGGGATCGGTGACACGGATCAAGTAGAAGCCTTCCTCATAGGTGGCTCGCAGCGGCAGCATGATCGAGTACTGCATATCGCCGTCAACCTGATTCGGGCGCGCCAGCACCTTGACGATACCGACGATGCGCAGTGGCATGGAGCCGCTGTAGACCGTCTTGCCCAAGGCGTCACCGCCGGGGAACATCTTGTCGGCAATCGCCTTGGTCACGATGATCGCCGAGCCGGTTTTCTCGGCGTCTTCGTCGGTCAGGGCATCCGCTGCGTCGCGGTATTCGTCGCTCTGGAAATCGCGGCCGGCGATCAGTTCCACGCCCAGTGTATCCAGCGCGCCTTCGCGGGCGAAGTACTGGGAGGTGCTCAGCGTCGAGCGTTCCTGGTTGGGGGTCAGCCCCAGGCCGGTGTTCCACGAGCTGTTTCGGAACGGAATCTGGTTCAGCGTGACGGCACTCTTGACGCCGGGAATGGCGTGCAATGCCGCCAGGTCTTCGCGGGTGCGCGCTGCGGCGTTGACCTGGCTGCCGATGCCACCCAGCCGGACTTCGATCAGTTCAGTTTCTGCGATGCCGCTGGGCTGGTTGATCTTTTCGATGCGCTGCCCGATCAGGAACAGCGCGTTGCAAACGATGGCGCAGGTCAGTGCGATCTCGAGCACGATGAGCGCTGCGGCGGTCTTATGCCGGCGCAGGGTCGAGAGGATGGGACGGATATCCATGATGTGCTCCGGATCCTTACTGCGATTTGAGTTGGATGGCGGGCGTGACCTGCATGGCGCGCAGCGCCGGCAGGAACCCGGCCAGCAGGCTGGCGACCAGGGTCAGCGCGAAGGTCATCAGCAGCATCTGCCCATCCAGCGTGGCCAGCTTGGCGTAGTCCACCGGCTGCTGGCGCACCGCGTACAGACCCAGCATGGCCAGCACCAGGCCAAGCAGGCCACCGGCCAGGCCGACGGTGCCGGCTTCGATGAGCGACTGCATGAAGATCTGACCACGGCTGGCACCCAGTGCCCGGCGCACGCCGATCTCGCCGCTCCGGCGCAGGAACTTGGCCAGCAGCAGGCCCACGGTATTGATCAGGCAGACCAGCAGGAAGCCCATCGCCAACCACAGCTGCAGGCGTACGTCACCGGGGACCACCTTCTTGTAGTCCAGCCACTCCATGACATTGCGCAGGCGCACGTTGTTGGGGCGCTCGAAGCGGCCGGCGGCACGCTGCTGGTCGGAGTAGTTCTCCAGGTAACGGCGGTACTCCGCAGCCTGCCCGGCATTCTCAAGCTCCACCCAGTACTGGATCCAGGTGCAGCTGGCGTTGAGGCCGATCGGGTCGGGCTCGTTGCGGCGGCCGAAGCAGTCCATGCTGCCGCTACGGTCGAACTTCAAATCGATGGCCGTGCTGAACGGCACGAACACATCTTCACTGTCGCCATAGCGACCGGTATTGAGGTCGTAGAAGTGCGGATTGGGGTTCCAGTCGTTGAGTACGCCCACCACGGTCATGGTGTTGCCATTGAGGCGCAGCGATTTGCCGACGCTGTTGGCGCCATCAAAGAGCTTCTGGTTGAGCGTCTTTGAGATCACCGCGACGCGACCACGACCTTCATCATCCGTTTCCTTCCAGCCCTGTCCGTACAGGAAGGTGGAATCGAACATCGGGAAGAAGTCGCCCGAGGTGAAGCGTGCATCGGTAGAGAACGGACGCAGCGTGCTGTTGTCCGGCTCGATGGTGACGCCGCCACCGGTCATCATCGCCTGGCGCTTGGCGTGTTTCTCGCTCAGCAGCTTGGTGGCATCGAAGCGGGTCAACTGGTCGGCGGGTTCTTCGCCAGGCTGATAGCCAAGCGCCGACTGCGGATCAATCTGCACGCTGAAGAGCCGGTCACTCTTCTGCGGAATCGGATCGCCGGACAGGACATGGAACACGGTCAGCGTAGTCATGGAGGCGCCGATGCCCAGCGCGATGGCGATCACCATCAGCGCGGTCAGCACCTTGTTGCGCCGGAAGCTGCGCAGGGCCAGTCGGAAGTAGTAAGCGATCATGGCCGGCCTCAGTCGTTGGCGATGGCAGCGGCAACCGCGGGGCGCGGCGTGGAGAGCACCGGATCGCGCAGCAGGTCGGTGACCTGGCCGTCGACGATGTGCACGTTGCGCTTGGCGCGGGCGGCCAGTTCCGGGTCATGGGTGACCATCACGATCGTGGTGCCCTTGGCGTTGATCTCTTCCAGCAGCTCCATCACACCCCGGGCCATCTGGCTGTCCAGGTTGCCGGTCGGTTCATCGGCCAGCAGCAGGCGGGGGCTGCCCGCCAGCGCACGCGCGATCGCGGCGCGCTGCTGCTGACCGCCCGACAGTTCGGCCGGGTAGTGCTTCATGCGCGAGCCCAGGCCCACCTGGGCCAGCGCATGTTCGATGCGCTGCTTGCGCTCCGCCGCCGGCATGCCGCGGTAGCGCAGCGGCACATCGACGTTGTCGAACAAGTTCAGATCGGAGATCAGATTGAAGCCCTGGAAAATGAAGCCGATCTTCTGGTTGCGCAGGCGGCTGCGGGCGTCATCGCCGAGCTGGCTGACGTCCTGGCCATCCAGCAGGTAGGTGCCGCTGGTGAAGGTTTCCAGCAGGCCGGCAATGTTGAGGAAGGTGGTCTTGCCCGAGCCGGACGGACCGGTCACGGCGACGAACTCGCCCTCGCGGACGTGCAGGTCCAGCGACCGCAGGGCATGGGTTTCCACCTGTTCGGTGCGGAAGACTTTGGCGACCGAGCGCATTTCAAGCATGGCTGTTTTCCTTTGAGGGTCGAGAAGATCGACAGGGACTGAATCAGTTGATGGACACGCGCTCGGCATCGCCGAACAGATCGGCGCCGGAGACCACCACGCGGTCGCCGGGCTGCAGGCCGGAGAGGATTTCCACTTCGCCCAGGCTGCTCACACCGAGCTTGACCGGGCGGCGGACCGCGCTGCTGCCATCCATGACATAGGCGTAGCCGTTGCCCTGTTCGACGAACGGGCCGCGCTCGATCTTGAGCGCGTTGCGGCGGGTATCGAGCAGCACGCGTGCCTGCATGCGCTGGCTCTGGCGCAGGCCCTGCGGTTGTTTGTCGGAGAAACGGATGCGGGCGTTGACCTCGCCGGCCACTACTTCCGGGGACACGGCGGAAATCTCGCCGGCGAACTGGCCGCTGCCGCCGGTGAGCTGTGCGGGCATGCCGATCGACAGCTCGCGGGCGAAGCTCTCCGGCACCTTGATCTCGATCTCGAAGCGGGACAGATCGACCACGCCCAGGATCGGCGCATTGGCGACCACGTTGGTGTGCTGGGTGGCCTGCACCTGGCCGACCTGGCCATCGAACGGTGCGCGCAGGGTGAGCGCGTCGACCTGGCGCTCGACCTCGGTGACCACGGCGCGCTGGCGATCCGCCAACAGGCGCTTGTTGCGGGCGTCCAGATCGGCGCCCTGTGCCTTCAACATCGCATCCTTGCGGGCATGTTCAAGCTGGATGTCGCTCTTCTTGACCGTGTCTTCGGCCTTGGCGACATCGACCTGCGGCACCGCGCCACCATCGAAGCCGCGCTTGTAGCGCTCCAGGTCGCGCACCGCCGCCTGGCGCTCGATCACGGCCTGATCGGTGTCCTTCTGGGCGGTAGCGCGGGCCAGGGTGGCGTCCAGCGTGGCACGGCTGGCCTCGGCCTGCAGGCCGGCCAGCGTGGCCTGCTCCTGGGCCAGCTTGCTGCGCAGTTCGGGGCTGTCGATCACGGCCAGTTCCTGGCCCTGCTTGACCACATCGCCGGCCACGACCTTCAGGGTCACGGTGCCGGCGGAGATGGCGTACAGCACCGGGTTGTTGGCGGCGATCACGCGGCCGTCGGCGGCGATGTCGCGAACCATGTCGCCCCGGGTGACCTCGGCGACGCGGACGCGGGCGCTGTCGAACGACCGGCTGGCCCCGAGCCAGGCGCGGGCGGCGAAGCCGATCGCCAGCAGCACGACCAGGGCGGCGACCGCCGGCCACAGCCAGCGCTTCCACGGGGCGGGCGCGGCATGCGAGGAAAGGGTCTGGTCCTGGGCGGAAGTGTCGCGGATCATCGGGCTCGTTCGCGGTTGGGTTGCGAAATACCAAGCAGACTCCGTGCCAACTTTTAACCCTTTGAAAACAATGGCTTGCAGAATCGGCTCAGTGTCCATGTGTCCGCGGACACCTGACCGGACACTTTCGTTAAGCGGACAGCGCCCAAGCCGCCGGGGCCGCCACGCTAGAATGCGACGCTAACCAGCAGGGATCTGAATCTATGTGCGGCATTGTGGGAGCGATCGCCCATCGCGACGTGGTACCGGTACTCATCGAAGGATTGAAGCGACTGGAATATCGGGGCTACGACTCCTCCGGCATTGCCGTGATCGATACCACCGCCGCCGAGCCCGATGTCCGCCGTGTGCGCCGTACCGGCCGCGTCGCGGAGATGGAGAAAGCTGCTGCAAGCGAAGGCTTCCAGTCGCTGCTCGGGATCGGCCACACCCGCTGGGCCACCCACGGGGGCGTGACCGAAGCCAATGCGCATCCGCACATCAGCCACGGCGTGGCGCTGGTGCATAACGGCATCATCGAGAACCACGAAGAACAGCGCGAGAAGCTGCGCGCGCTGGGCTACACCTTCGAGTCGCAGACCGACACCGAAGTGATCGCGCACCTGATGCACCATCACCTCAAGGAAGGCGACAGCCTGCTGTCCGCGCTGCAGCGCACGGTCAAGGAACTGACCGGCGCCTACGCGCTGGCGGTGATGAGCCGCGCCGAGCCGGAGCACTTCGTCTGCGCCCGTATGGGCTGCCCGCTGCTGGTCGGCGTGGGCGAGGGCGAGAACTTCGTGGCCTCCGACGTTTCGGCGATCATCCAGGCCACCCGCACGGTGATCTTCCTGGAAGAGGGCGATACCGCCGATATCCGCCGCGATGGCGTGCAGGTGTATGACGAGCACAACCAGCCGGTCGTGCGTGACGTGCACCTGTCCGATGTGTCGCTGGCCTCGCTGGAGTTGGGCCCGTACCGCCACTTCATGCAGAAGGAAATCCACGAACAGCCGCGCGCGCTGGGTGACACCATCGAAGCGGCGATCGACGCCGGTGGCTTCCCGGCCACGCTGTTCGGCAAGAACGCCGAGGCCGTGCTGTCGGGCATCGAAGGCGTGCAGATCCTTGCCTGCGGGACCAGCTACTACGCCGGCCTGACCGCGCGTTACTGGATCGAATCCATCGCCGGCCTGCCGTGCAGTGTGGAGATCGCCAGCGAATACCGTTACCGCGCTGCCTACGCCAATCCCAAGCACCTGATCGTCACCATTTCCCAGTCCGGCGAAACGCTGGATACGATGGAAGCGCTCAAGTACGCCAAGTCGCTCGGCCATCTGCATACGCTCTCGATCTGCAACGTGCCCGAGAGTGCGATTCCGCGCGCCAGCGAACTGGTCTGCTACACCCGCGCCGGTGCCGAGATCGGCGTCGCTTCGACCAAGGCCTTCACCACCCAGCTGGCGGCGTTGTTCCAGCTCACGGTGGTGCTGGGCAAGCTGCATGGCCGCATCGACGCTGCGCAGGAAGCGGACTATCTGGAGCAGCTGCGCTTCCTGCCGGGCAGCGTCCAGCACGCGCTCAACATGGAACCGCAGATCGCCGCATGGGCCGAGCGCTTCGCACGCAAGAGCAGCGCACTGTTCCTGGGCCGCGGCCTGCATTACCCGATCGCGCTGGAAGGCGCGCTCAAGCTCAAGGAGATCACCTATATCCACGCCGAGGCATACCCGGCCGGTGAGCTCAAGCACGGCCCGCTGGCACTGGTGGATGAAGACATGCCGGTGGTGGTGATCGCCCCGAACGACAGCCTGCTGGAGAAGGTCAAATCCAACATGCAGGAAGTGCGCGCCCGCGGCGGTGAGCTGTTCGTGTTCGCCGACCAGGACAGCAACTTCGTCGAGTCCGAAGGCGTGCACGTGATCCGCACCCCGCGCCACGCCGGCGTGCTCAGCCCGATCGTGCACACGCTGCCGGTGCAGCTGCTGGCGTACCACACCGCATTGGCCCGTGGGACAGACGTGGACAAGCCGCGCAACCTCGCCAAGAGCGTGACGGTGGAGTGAGTCGGTCTCGCCGCATGCTGCTCTGATCGAGTCAATAGTCGGCCCAACCGGTGGTGGTTGGGCCGACGCTGGGGTGTTCTGTGCGTGCGTAGGTGGGATTCCTGGCCAGTGGATGCTCTTCCTCGCCAGAGAGAGCGAGAAGGCTGGGAAAAGCGATCAGGGTGGAGCAGCTCCGTTGCCGCCCTACGCTGACGCGGTTCCAAAGATGCAGCACTCTTGATGTTTGTGGGCCACGGCACTTTGTCACCCGACTGCACTTGATAGACTGAAAGTCGACATTCGGCTATCCAGTGTGGAGCAACTATGCGCGCGAGTAGAGCCTGCATTCGACTTGCTGCTTCTCTTCTTTTCCTTGCTGCCTTTAGTGCTTCTGGCGATGGGGTGCATGAGGCGGCGGAGCTCCCCCAGGGAGTAAAAGCGTGTGCGGACTGGATGGCCAAACGCACTTCCGCAGATGGAGCGATGGTCCGTCTGATTGGCGGTAGCACCTTGTGTGCCGACATGCCTGCGCTTTCAGACGATGCGGTAAACGACTTTGTCGAGAAAATCAGTTCGCTTCCGAACGATGGTCATCCTGATGTGGTCATCAGGTCGGCTGGAGGAAAGGTCGATCTTGGCATGGCGATGGGCGAAGCGATTCAGCATCGGCGCGCATCGGTGTACGCTTTCGGATTCTGTGGATCTTCCTGCGCCAATTACGTGTTTCTGCCGGCGCCAAGAAGAGTGCTTCTCAAGGACACTCTCTTGGTCTTTCATGGAGGGCTCTACCGGTCGATGCTGGATAATGTCGACTTGACTGAAGAAGGGAGGGGGCGAACGATCGCATCACTCTCGCTACAGGACCGGCTTTTGCGTGGGGCCGGTGTTGATCCCGAGTTTTTTGAATGGATCGAGCAACTCAACCACGACCGTGAGTGGGCGTCATCGAAATGCGCCGGAGCGCAGTCCGTCCGAAGCATAGTGTTTTCCAGCAGAGAGCTGGCAGCTCACGGTGCTAAGGTTGAGCACGACTACGGTCCTCAGACACGTGCCGAATTGGATGTCCTGACGAAAAAGTATGGGATCAATGGAGAGACCTGCTATTGGCAGTGAAGCGTTCCTGCCGTCAGGCGACCTCGCCCCCCTTTCTTGCCTCGCACTGTGGTGACATCCCACGGAGGGCAACAGGGATGGGGCCTGGGGGAAAGGGCGTGCCAGATCGGCAAACAGCCCTTGGTTGGTTCCCTCGCGGCCGCCGGCACCGGAACTTTAGTCGTGCCCCACGGCGGCATTCAGCAACGGTTCTAGTCACGGTGCCATTCTCAGGGTCGTCCACTGCTTTCCACGACGAACCGTCCCAGATTTGCAAACTCCTGGCCCAGGGTGCGGTCGTAGAATCGAGTGACCGAGGCCTGCGTGGTACTGCCACCGACCTCGCTGCAATCAGGCGCATCTCTCGACTTCAGTAACCTGTAACAGGAAACAAGAATGAACGTCCGCGAACTCCTGCAATCCAAGAAAGAAGCCATCGTCACCATCGATGTGGAAGACACCATCGGTGCGGCCGCGCACAAAATGAGCGCGCACAAGATCGCCGCCCTGGTGGTCATGAAAGATGATGCGCCGGTAAGGATCGTGTCCGAGAAAGACATCGTGCGCAGCCTTGCGGAAGATGGCCCCCAGGCGGGCCGCCGGGTCATTTCCAGCCTGCCGTCGGCCGGGCTGGAAGGCATCGGTCCGGACGCGACGCTCAAACAGGCCATGGCGCTGATGACGTACTCCCGCCATCGTCACCTGATGGTGACCGAGGGCGCCAAGCTGGTCGGCATCCTGAGCCTGGGCGACATCGTGAAGAACCTGCTCAGCGAGCTGGAGCTGGAAAAGGCGGTGCTGCAGGACATCTACATGGCCGCGCACTGAGATAGCGCCATCGACATTGACGGGCATTGCCGGCCACTGGCCGGCAACCCCGTACGAGGTCAGTGCTTGCGGTTGATCTCGACGAGCTGCTCAAGGTCATTCTTCAGCAACCGATAGGCGCCATCGCGCGCCTCACCGTCCGGTTGCCGCAGCACCCACGATGGATGCACCGTCGCAAAGGCGCGCGTGCCGTCATCCAGTACGTGCCAGCGCCCGTGGTTCGCCATCAGGTTGAAGCCCGCACCGAACACGGCCGTGGCCGCGGTGGCACCCAGGCAGACGATCACCTGCGGCCGCACGTTCTCGATTTCCCCCATCAGCCACGGGCGGCAGGCGTTGATGTGGGTGATCTGCGGCTTGCTGTGGATGCGTCGCTTGCCGCGTCGTTCAAAGCGGAAGTGTTTCACCGCGTTGGTCATGTAGAGCGTGCGGCGATCAATGCCGAGCTCGCGCAGCGCGCGGTCGAGAAGTTGACCTGCCGGGCCGACGAACGGATGGCCGCTGAGGTCTTCGCTGTCGCCCGGCTGCTCGCCCACCAGCATGATCCGCGCATCCTGCGGGCCTTCGCCGAATACGGTCTGCGTGGCCGGTTCCCAGAGTGGGCAGCGCCTGCAGGCGGCGGCCGCATCGCGCAGCGCATCGAGCGTGGCCGGTGGGGTGTCCGGCGCTGGCGTTGGTGATGCGATGGATTCCGGGATACGTCGCCGCGGTGCCTGCGCCTCCCGGTCGTGCATCTCCTGCACGCGATCGCCGGCGTCGCGCACCAACTGCGGCAGCAACGTGGCCTCCGGCAGGTGCTTCCAGTATTTCGCCGGCATCTCCTGCTGCATCATCCGGGTGTTCAGACGTGCCGGATTGAAGATGTTGGCGTAATAGGTGCGCCACAGTTCTTCGCGTGCATCATCGACCGGCGCATCGCTTTGGCGGCCTCCGGGACCGAACGACAGCACCTGCCCATCCCAGTGGGCGCTGCGCCCCGGGGTGAGGATCGCCCAGCGCATCCCGGCGAAGCGGCGCGCGAAGAAGGGTGCGACGCGGTCGACGATATGGTGCTCGGGCTCGAACCAGGCGATGAACGCATCGTCCTGACCCGGCACCTCGCGGAAGCGTACGAACGCCTTCATCTTGTGGGTGTCGCGGCGCACCGCCTGGGTCAGTGCCATGGCCCGCAGCACGTCCGCATCGGCCGGGTTGGAGAGCAGGCTGCGTTCGCCGTGCGTGATGCGCCAGAGCATGCGATACAGCAGCGGCATCCGTTGTGGATCGCGATGGCACAGGCAGGTGGCAGCCAGTTCGATGAAGGCTTTGGACACCTGGATCGGTGCCTCGGCCGAGGCCAAGGAAGCGGGATCGAGCGCCGGCAGTGACGGCGCATCCAGCAGCGACGCATCCTCGCCCTGCAGCCAATCCAGCTGATCCGGTGCGACGGCGTGGCGCAACGCCAGCCGCGCCGCCGTGCGCCACGCCTCCAGCGACCACACCGGATCGACCCGCACACTCCAGCGCGCCATCTCAGTGCGCGGTCGCGTCGGGGAACAGCGAGCCTTGGCGGGGCGGCGGCGCCAGCCGGGCGCGCAGTGCCGCCGGGTCGTCGAGCGCGCGGTGCGGGTGATGGTCGGCCAACTGCACGAACGGCAGCAGTTTGCTCATCGGCGCGCGCAGGCGGGCCACATCGGCCACCCGCAGACGCCCATGCCGACGGGCCATCAGCACCCGCTTGACGTTGCGCACGCCCAGCCCCGGCACGCGCAGCAGCAGTTCCTTCGGCGCCAGGTTGAGATCGACCGGAAAACGCTCGGGATGGCGGATCGCCCAGGCCATCTTCGGGTCGATGTCCAGATCGAGCATGCCGCCCTGGGTGGTGCTGGTGATCTCGTCCACGCCGTAACCGTAGAAGCGCAGCAGCCAGTCAGCCTGGTAGAGGCGATGCTCGCGCGCCAACGGCGGTGCCTGCAGCGGCAGCGCCTTGCTGGCATCGGGGATGGGGCTGAACGCCGAATAGTAGACCCGGCGCATCCGGTAGTTGCCGTATAGATTGTCGGCCGCGCCGAGGATCTGCTGGTCGCTGGCACCGTCGGCGCCGACGATCATCTGCGTGCTCTGGCCAGCCGGTGCGAACCGCGGCGCGCGTGCGCGGCGGCCGCGCGCTGCGGGCGCAGGTGACGGGGCCGATGCGCTGGCGGCTGGCTGGGATTTGCCTGCTTCCTTGGCCTCCTCGATGCGCCAGCGCAGTTCGCCCATCGCGCCGCGGATCGATGGCAGCGACTTCTCCGGCGCGAAGCTGGCCAGCCCAGCCTCGGTCGGCAGCTCGATGTTGATCGAGAGCCGGTCGGCATGGCGGCCGGCCAGCGCGAGCAGTTCCGGCGAGGCTTCGGGAATCGTCTTGAGGTGGATATAGCCGCTGAAGCGGCGTTCCTCACGCAGGACGCGCGCGATCTCCACCATCTGTTCCATGGTGTAGTCGGCATTGCGGATGATGCCGCTGGAGAGAAACAGCCCTTCGATGTAGTTGCGCTTGTAGAAATCCATCGTCAGCGCAACCACTTCCTCCACGCTGAACCGCGCCCGCTGCACGTTGCTGGAGACGCGGTTGACGCAGTACGCGCAGTCGTAGATGCAGAAGTTGGTCAGCAGGATTTTCAGCAGCGACACGCACCGGCCGTCGGGCGTGTAGCTGTGGCAGATCCCCATCCCCTCGGTGCTGCCGATGCCGCCCGATGCGCGCGAATCGCGCTTGCCTGCGCCACTGGAGGCGCAGGACGCATCGTATTTCGCGGCATCGGCAAGGATGGCCAGTTTGCGGATCGTCTCCATGGAAAAGACCGTACCGGGGCGCGATCTCATCGAGTGAGACGCATCGGATACTCCCTGAAGAATTCAGGTTCCGCGTCAGCCTTCGAAGCTCACCTTCACCGAGTCCGCGCTGTAGGTGGCCGGCCCATGGAACACCACTTCGATGTTGTTGCCATCCGGATCCAGTGCAAACGCGGCGTAGTAGCCGGGATGGTACGGCCGCTCGCCCGGCGCGCCGTTGTCCTTGCCGCCGTTGGCCAGCGCCGCACGGTGGAAGGCCTCGACCGTGGCGCGGTCGCGGGCCTGGAACGCGAGATGATGGCGACCGGTGAGCTGGCCGAGCGCCGCCTCGCTGTCCGGCGTGGAAACGAACAGCTCATCGGCCCAGAAATAGGTATCGCCTTCACCGGCGATCGGGATGCCGATCGTGTCGAACACGGCCTGGTAGAAGCGGCGGCTGGCGGCCAGATCCCTGACCACCAGTTGCAGGTGATCAATCAGGCGGCCGCGGTGCAGTTCCATCGTTTCCATACCGACTCCGTTGGGTAGTGGGACGGGCGCAGGTATACCACCGCAGGCCCCGCGTCGCATGGCCGCGGTGTCGACCTTGCTGACCAGGCGCCGGCCTGTGTCGGCCCAGGCCCTTCCGCCCGCCCGCGCGCTGACCTACGCTGCGCACTGGCGTCATGAACGCGCAGGCGGAGGAAGCACGATGCTGTGGATGGTGATGATGGCCCAGGCGGTTGCCGGCGACGCGGGCTACGACCAGGTGCGTGCATGGGCGCAGCGCGATGAGGCCAGCCTGACCCCGGCGGCCTACACGGAGATGCTGGACAGCATGAGCGAGGTTGGGGGTGCCGCCTTCACGCGCTGCATGCAGACCCCCGCGCCGGAGACACTTGCCGCGTTCACCGTGGTGTTGCAGCTGGATGCGCAGGGCAAAGTGGTGCGGACGTGGCGCGAAGGCGACGCGGCTGTCGCGCGTTGTGTGGACGCAGGGTTTGCGGGGAAAACCCTGTTCGTGCCACCGCAGGCGCCGTTCTATGCGGCGTTCGAGTTCCAGGTCCAGCCGTAGCGCCCGCCACGCGCCGATGGAGGCCGGCGCGTCGCGGAGCGTCGGGATCAGGCGATCGGGGTGTTGGAGATGATCTCCACCCAGTAGCCGTCCGGATCCTTGATGAAGGCCAGGTGCTTCATGCGGCCGTCTTCCAGGCGCTTCTGGTAAGGCACCTGCAGGTCATCGAAGCGCTTGCAGGCGGCCTGGATGTCCGGCACGGACACGCAGATATGGCCAAAGCCGCGCGGGTCGATATTGCCGTTGTGATAGACCGGGCCGTCCTGGTTTTCGGTGCCATGGTTGTGGGTCAGTTCGAGCACGCCGGGGAGGCCGGCCATCCACACGCGACGCGCGTCGTCGGCCTCGGGGATCTGCGTGCCGGCCGGCAGCAGCGCCAGGAAGTACAGGCTGAACTCGGCCTCGGGGAAGTTGCGCAGGTCGATCAGGCGGAAGCCGAGCACGCGGGTGTAGAAATCCAGCGAGGCGGTGGCGTCCTTGACGCGCAGCATGGTGTGGTTGAACACGAAGCCGGCGGTCTCGGCAGGCACGTCGGCAGCGACGCCGGGGTGCTCGCGGAGGGAGGCGGGAAGGGTCATGGGAGAGGTCCTGTCACGATGAAAAGAAGCGCGATGACGCGCGTGCGGACAAGTTTACGGAACGCGGGTGAGGTCTGGACAAACGCCTGACAGGGCCACGCAAAAAGTTGCATGTGTAACGAGCGATCGATATCCATCGTTGCTTGTAAAAATAGAGGCGACATCGCGCCCGAACAGGCATGGTGGCGCTTGGCGGCGACGTGCGCGCTGGCTATGCTGCAACGCAGGATGGACGCTGGCGAGTGCGCCGGGTCGATGCGGGTGGCATCGGCGGGAAGGGAGCCGGCAGAGGCCGGCAGGACGGATATCTGCGTGGGGAAACGCGCAGCCGGCAAGGGAGACGCCGACGTCGTAAAGGGGGGAGGGGAGTTGACGCGCCCCGACCGACGCGCTATTCAATGTTTTGTATATACAAATAAACCGAGGCTGTTGAGCGCCCCATGTCCTATCGCTTGATGCTGCCATTGCTGCTGATCGCTCTGCTGGGTGCCGATGGCGTCCTCGGTGCGTGGGCGAGCACGCGCATGGCCCTGCATGCGATGAGCGGCAGCGGTTCACTGGTGGCCGCGCAGGACGGTACGGCGGGCGAGGCCTGCGACCTTCCCCCGCAGGGCGCCGCACCGGCGCTGGCCGCGCATGGCGACCACGAGCGCAGCAAACACCGCGGGGATGCCGACTGCGCGGACCGCGCGGCCTGCGATTGCGTCTGCGTGCTGACCTTCTATCCGCCTTCGGCCACCACGCTGTTCGCCACGCGGCATTCGCCGATTTCGATGGACACGCTGTTCCCGCCGCTGGAGGTTCCGCCGCGGAAGCTCTCGCGCGTCTTCCGACCTCCCATCGCCTGATCTTGTCGTTCCGGCGCCGATACGGCGCCTGATGTGATCCGCCGTGGCCATCGTGGCCCGCGGATCTTGCCACCAGACAAGACCCCAAGCGGGAGAGAGAACATGTACGTCAAGACCCATGCCCTGGCCCTGGCCATCGGCACGCTGCTGAGTGCGGCCGTCACCCCATCGCTGCACGCGCAGGAAAGCCAGCCCGGCCAGGCCGGCGCACGCACCCTGGATACGGTCCAGGTGACCGGCAGCCACATCAAGCGCGCCCAGTTGTCCGGCGTCGGCCCGGTCAGCGTGATCGATGCCGAAACCATCCAGCGCTCGGGCGCCACCTCGGTGGATACCCTGCTGCAGCGCCTGCCGGCCTCGGCCGGTTTCGCGGGCAGCCAGAGCAACGCCTACTGGGCCGAAAACGGCTACGGCACGACCCAGGTCAACCTGCGCGGCCTGGGCATCAACCGCACGCTGGTGCTGCTCAATGGCCGCCGTATCGTCAATGGCGGCACCGGGGCCAACAGTTCAGTGGATCTGAACATCATTCCGGTGGCGCTGATCGAGCGCGTTGAAGTGCTCAAGGACGGTGCCTCGGCCATCTACGGTGCCGATGCGGTGGCCGGCGTGGTCAACATCATCACCAAGAAGGGCTTTGACGGGTTGCAGGCCTCGGTACGCTATGGCGAAACCACCCGGGGCGATGGGGATGACACGGCGGTCGATCTGGCCTGGGGCGTGACCGGCGAGCGTGGCTCGTTGATCGCCGGGATCAACTACGCCGAAGGCGGCACCGTGAACATGGCCTCGCGCGCGCCGTGTGGCTTGATCGAATCGGGCGGCAAGCTGGTCTGTTCGGGCAGTTCGGCGACGATCGGCGGGCGCGCGTTGCTGGCCGATGGCGCGCGCATCAACTTCCGCCAGAACCCGGGTGATCCGCTGTTTGAAACCTACAACGCGGCCAAGCACAACTACAACGGCAATCCCACGCTCAACGCGGTCAACCCGATCAAGCGGCTGAGCCTGAGTGTGTTCGGCGACAATCAGCTGAGTGACAGCGTGCGGGTGTTCACCGAACTGATGTACACCAACCGCCAGTCCGATCAGCTGGCCACCGCCGGTTCGCTGGGGGTCTATCGCCCCATCAACATCGCTGCCAACCACCCGACCAATCCCACCGGGCAGGATCTGCTGCTGCAACGCCGGCGCCTGGAAGAAGCCGGCCCGCGACACTTCTCGCAGGAGACCAATACCTACCGCGCCGTCGTGGGTCTGCAGGGGCAGTTCGGCGTGGGCTGGGACTGGTCGACGGCCTTCAACCTGGGCCGCAACACCGGCGTGGACGGCTCGGACAATGTGGCCAACCTGGATCGCGTCGAGCAGACGTTGAACCGGGCCATCTGCAGCCCGCTGCCGGGGGCCGCGATTCCGTGCGGCAACTACCTGGGCTACGGGAATCTCTCCAGGGAGGTGCTGGATTACATTCTCTACACCTCGCGCGATACCGGTGGCAACGAACAGAAGAGTTTCACCGCCAGCCTCAGCGGCCAGCTCGTGGAGCTGCCTGCCGGCTGGGTGGGCGTGGCCACCGGCGTGGAAGTGCGCAAGGAGCGTGGCTGGCGCAACCCGGATGTGCTGACCGCCCTGGGCATCAGCAACACCAACCAGCAGGACCCGATCTCCGGCGAGTACACCGCCAAGGAGGCGTACGTGGAACTGGCGGTGCCGCTGCTGCAGGACAGCGTGATCGCCGATTCGCTGTACCTCAACCTGGCCGCACGCCTGTCCGATTACGACCTGTTCGGCCGTGACATGAACTACAAGGTCGGCCTGGATTGGCAGGTCAATTCCGCGCTGAAACTGCGCGGTACCTATGCGACCGCGTTCCGTATTCCGAACATTCCCGAACTCTTCGGGGGCATCTCCGAAGGTAATCTGACCACCACCGATCCGTGCAGCCGCTGGAGCAGCCTGCCGGCCGACTCGGTGGTGCGGGGCAACTGCCAGGCGGCAGGGGTGCCGGCCAACTACGTGCAGCCGGGCAATACCATCCTGACCACCTCCGGGGGCAATGCGCAGCTGCGCCCGGAAGACGCGACCTCGGTCACCGCGGGCGTGGTGTGGACACCGACGTTCCTGTCCGGGCTCACCTTGACCGCGGACTACTACAATATCCGCATCACCAATGCGATCCAGCGCGTGGCGGGCTCGACCAAGCTGGCGATCTGCTACAACACGCCAGGCCTGGCGCATCCGTTCTGCGATGCCAGCAACTTCACCCGCAACCCGCGCACCGGCGAGGTGGATTTCCTGTCCTCGCAGCCGGTCAATGCCGCCAACGAACGCGCCACCGGCGTCGACCTCGGGGCGCTGTACGAGTTCGGGGTGGCCGGGGTCGATGCCAGCGTCAGCATCGATGCCTCCTACCTGCATCGCTACGACGTGCGTCCCTACGCCGGCGCTGCGGTGATCGAGTACGCCGGCAAGATCACCGGTGGCCGTGGCAGCTATGCGAAATGGCGCGCGTTGGGCGCAGTGAATCTCTCGCGTGAGGCATGGTCGGGCAGTTGGACCGCGCAGTACATCGGCCGCACCGACGACATCAATGCCGCGCGTGGCGCGATTGGCGACCACGCGCCGAGCGTGGTGTATCACAACCTGCAGGCCAAGTACGCCGCGACGCCCGCCCTGGACCTGACCGTGGGTCTGGACAACGCGTTCGACAAGAAGGCGCCCTTCATCCAGAGCTACACCGACGCCAATACCGACACGATGACCTATGACCTGCTGGGTCGTCGCTGGTATGCCCGCATCGGCTATCGCTGGTGATTGCGTGCGCCCCGCCGGTTCGCCGGCGGGGCGCCGTTCCTGAGAGAGGATGAAGACGATGAAACCCGCATTCTGGGCACGACGTGCCCACAAATGGATCGGCCTGATCGTGGGCGTGCAGGCCCTGCTGTGGATGCTCAGTGGCGTCTACATGACGGTGGTGCCGCTGGACGTGATCCATGGCGATCACCTGGCGCATGCGCATGGCGAGGTCCTGCCACGCGCCAGCGAACGGGTCGCCCCGGCCGAGCTGACTACGCGTTATCCCGGGCTGCGTTCGTTCCGGCTCACGCATGTCCTGGAGCGAGAGGTGTTCGATGTACGCGACGTCACCAGCAGATTCCTGGTGGACGCGCGGACCGGCGAGCGGCTGCCGCCGTTGGACCGGGACCAGGCGATCGCACTGGCGCAATCGCTGTATCAGGGAGACGGGCAGGTCAGCCGGGTGGAATGGATCACCCGGGCCCCCGCCGAAGTGAAGACCCGGCCGGTGCCGATGTGGGCGGTGCATTTTGCCGACCGCGGCGACACCACGCTCTACCTGTCGCCGGCCAGCGGTGATCTGCTGGCGCGCCGGCACAGCCTGTGGCGCTGGTTCGACTTCCTGTGGATGTTCCACATCATGGATTACGAAAACCGCACGGACGTCAACAACCTGCTGCTGCGCATCGCTGCCATCGCCGGGCTTGGCTTCGCGCTCAGTGGCGTGTGGCTGCTGTTCTACAGCTTCGGTTCGCGGAGGTCGGCATGACACCGTGGATGCGCACGCTGCACAGATGGCTCGGGTTGATCGTCGGCCTGCAGTTCCTGCTCTGGCTCGGCAGCGGCCTGATGATGAGCCTGCTGGACCCGCAGAAGATCAACGGCACCGCGCACCGCGCGGCCGAGCCCGCGCTGCCGGCCTGGCCGGCCACGACGCTGGCGCCGGCCGAGGCGCTGCGGGCCGCACGCAACGAGGCGGCCACACTGGATACCGGCTGGCTGCTGGACCAGCCGGTGTACCGGTTGCTGTCACCCCAGGGCACCGAGCTGATCGATGCGTACAGCGGCAAGCGCATCGAGATCGACCCGCGCTGGGCCCTGAGGCTGGCACAGGCCTCGTATCGCGGCAGTGGCGTGCCGGCCGATCCGGTCCATCTCGAGAAAACGCTGGAAACACGCGCCCATCCCGACCCGGTCTGGCGCGTGGATTTCGGGGATGAGGCCGGTACCTCGGTGTACGTCTCGGCCCAGAGCGGCCAGGTGCTGGAGCACCGCAACGACACCTGGCGCCTGTTCGACATCTTCTGGATGTTGCACATCATGGATTACACCGAGCGCGCCAACTTCAACAATCCCCTTGTGGTCGGCATGGGCATCGGGGGGCTGTGGCTGTCGTTGACCGGTCTGTGGCTGCTGGTGGCCAGCGTCCACCTGCGCGAGTTCATCCCGCGGCGCTGGCGGCGCCGGCGCCAGCTGGCGGTGTTCGCGCCCGGTGGCACGCATCTGCGCACGGTCACCGCGGCCAGCGGCGACAGTGTGTACGTGGCGCTGGCCCGCGAAGGTGTCCACCTCCCCTCCAACTGCGGCGGTGGGCAGAGCTGTGGGTTGTGCGAGGTCCGTGTGCGTGGGGCGGCGTCGCGGGCCACCGCGGCCGATCGTGCGCACCTGCCGGCGGCCAAGCTCAAGGTGGGCAGCCGACTGGCCTGCAACCTGGCGGTGGATGAGGATCTGGAGATCGAAGTCGCCGGTGGTGCCAGCCTCTGGACCGAGCACTGGGCAACCGTTGAAAAGGTGGAGGCGGTGACGCCGTTCCTGCGCGAGATCCATCTGCGCCCCGACCATCCGGCCGATGCGCAGTTCCAGCCGGGCTGCTATCTGCAGCTGCATGTCCCCGAGTACACGGTGGCGCGCAGCGGGCTGTGGCATCCCGCCGAACACCGGCAGGACTGGGACAGGCTGTCGCTGCCGCCGACGCTGCACAACCGCAGCGAGGTGCGCCGGTCGTACTCGCTGTCCTCGCCCGTGGGCGATGTGCAGGGGCGGCTGCTGCTGCTCGCACGGTTCAGTCCCGGCTGGCAGGACAACAAGCGGCATCCGCCGGGCAAGGGCTCCACGTATCTGTACACGCTGCGCGAGGGTGACCGTGTGCGCTACAGCGGCCCCTTCGGTGATTTCGCCTTGAGTGGTGCCGCGCGCGAGAAGGTGTTCATCGGTGCCGGGGCCGGCATGGCACCGCTGCGGGCGATGATTCACCAGCGGCTCGGCGAAGGAGGGCAGGAGCGTATCCACTATTGGTACGGCGCCCGGAACGCACGCGATTGCCCGTATGACCTGCAGATGCAGGCGCTGGCCCAGCGGCATGCCAACTTCAGCTGGCACCCGGTGTGGTCGGAGCAGGCCGGCGGTGCGTGGGCGGGCAGGGATGGCGCGGCGGCTCATGTGCATGAGGTGATGCATGCGCATCTGCTGCAGGCGCATCCGGAGCTGTCCGCCTGCGAGTTCTACCTGTGCGGACCGCCGGCGATGTTGGCGGCCACGCGCCAACTGCTGCAGCGGCTGGGCGTCGACGAGGCGCGGATCGCCTACGACGACTTCAAGATCTGATCGGTCAGGCCCTGCCGGCCGTGTGCCGGCAGGGCGATGCGGATCAGGGGTGCTGCGAGAACCCGCTGACCTTGCCGTCCTGTTCCAGCAATCCGACCGTGAACGACTGCCGGTAGCCATCCGGCGATTCCATGCCAGGCGAGCCGATCGGCATGCCAGGCAGCACCAGGCCGCGCGCCGTGGGGCGTTCGCTCAGCAGGCGCTGGATATCGGCGACCGGAACATGGCCTTCCACCACGTAACCCTCCACTTCGGCGGTGTGGCAGGAGAGCATCTCGTCGGGAATGCCCAGGCGCTGCTTGATGGCGAGCATGTCCTCGGTGTCGTTGACCCGCACCGGGAAGCCGGCGGCGCGGACGTGCTCGACCCATACGCCGCAGCAGCCACAGTCCGGACTCTTGTGCACGGTGATCAGGGGCAGGTCCTGCGTTGCCGCCGCGACGGAGGGCGGTGACACCGACGCTGTGCCTGGGGTGGTGGTGCCGGGCGCTGCCTGGCAGGCGCTGACCAGCAGGGTGGTGCTGAACAGCGCGATGGCCGGCAGCGCGGTCCTGTTGAAGAAGTTCATGACGTTTCCTTTCTATGGAGATGGCCGCACGGCAGCGTTGCCGTGCGCGGTCGCCGGGGTCAAAGCATGTTCATGCCGGTGTCGAATTCCTTCGCATCGAGCTTGCCATCGCGGTTGCGATCGCTCATGTCCAGGTGCGGCAGCAAGGGATGCTCGGCAGGCAGGTCGCTGCGGCGGATGAAGCCGTCGTTGTCACGGTCGAGCTGCTTGAACGCGGCCGCGTGCTTGCTGGTCGGTGTCGCAGCGGGGGGCTTGGCGTGGCCGGCGTGGTGATCGTGTCCGGCGTGGGCCGACTGGGCCAGTGCGGTCGGCGCGGCGGCAAGCAGGGCGACTACGGGCAGCAGGGTGAACAGGCGCATGGGAATCCTTCGAGAAGATGATTGAAAGGGTGGACGGAGACGGGGCTGCAGACGGAGGGCCGGGCCACGTCGCAGACATCGCGGTCGGGGTGGGGAGGCGATGCGATGACTGCAGTGGCGCGCTGCTGACGGTTTCGCCATGGCGAGGTGCATGCGGTCGCCACCCTCGCGCTGTGCGGCGGGCGGCAGACAAGGCAGGCAGCGTCGGCATCGGTCGCCCGTGAGGTGGCCGGCCGTCAGCGGCGGATCAGGCGATGGGAGGGCGGATCCGCCGGTCGGGTGCGAGGCTGCTCCGGCCGGCAATGGCGGGCAGGGGCGCCGTGGATCGCGGCAGGCCCATCAGCAACGGCAGCGCGGCGGGCAGCAGCACTGTGCCCTGTTGTGGGCAGTCGCAGTGATCATCGTCCACACACCCGGCGGCAGGGCCGGGCTGCCCGGCGTCTTCGTCGGCGTGCAGCCCCGGGGCCGTGTCATGGCAGCTGCGCTCGGCAGCGCTGCTGCTGGCCACCGCGGTGGGCATCGCCATGGCCGTGGCGGCCCACGCCGAACCGACCGCACTGGCGATCAGCGTCAGGCACAGCAGCAGGAGCGTCAGGGAGCGAGGCAAGCGCAGGGCGGAGGCAGGTTCGGGACCGGCGCTCACCATAGCATCGCCGCCCGGCAAACCCGGCCATTCCGGTACCGCCGGGACGGACGCAGTAGAATCTGCTCAGCCTTCCTTCAAGTGTTCATCCATGTCCCAGCGTGAATGGGTCGCCGCGGCCATCCGCAAGATCGACGCCGATTTCAACCGTTCGGCCGATACCCACCTGATTCCGATGGACCTGCCCGGGTTCGAGGGCATCGACCTGTATTTCAAGGACGAGTCCAGCCACCCCACCGGCAGCCTGAAGCATCGCCTGGCGCGCTCGTTGTTCCTGTATGCGCTGGCCAATGGCTGGCTGCGCGAGGGGCGCCCGGTGATCGAGGCGTCCAGCGGTTCCACGGCGGTGTCCGAGGCATACTTCGCGCGCCTGCTGGGGCTGCCCTTCATCGCGGTGATGCCGGCCACCACCTCGCCGGAGAAGATCGCGGCGATCGAATTCCACGGCGGCCGTTGCCATCTGGTGGAGCGCGCCTGCGACCTGAACTGCGATTCGGAAACGCTGGCCCGCGAAACCGGTGGCCACTTCATGGACCAGTTCACCTACGCCGAGCGTGCCACTGACTGGCGCGCCAACAACAACATCGCCGAATCGATCTTCAAGCAGATGGCCGAGGAGCCGCATCCGGTGCCCGAGTGGATCGTGTGCAGCCCCGGTACCGGCGGCACGGCGGCCACGCTGGGCCGCTATGTGAGCTACCGCCGGCATGACACCCGCATCCTGTGTGCGGACCCGGAAATTTCCGTGTTCTACGACGGCTACTGCGCCGCGCTGGCCGGCCAGCCGTGGCGCGACCTGACCTGCAATGGGGGCTCGCGGGTGGAAGGCATCGGCCGGCCGCGGGTGGAATCGAGCTTCATTCCGACCAGCGTCGATGCGATGGTCAAGGTGCCTGATGCGCTGAGCCTGGCCGCGATGCGCCACGTCACCCGCCAGCTGGGCCGTCGTGTCGGCGGCTCGACCGGGACCAATTTCATCGGCGTGCTGCAGGCCGCGCAGCTGATGCGTCAGGCCGGCCGCAGCGGCTCGATCGTGACCATCCTGTGCGACAGCGGCGATCGTTACGCACACAGCTATTACAACCCCGCGTGGTATCCGACGCAGGGCATCGACGTGGACGGCGCCGATACGGTGCTTGCGGCCGCGGTGGCCGGGCAGGGGCTGCCGGTGCTGCCCTGCGTCTCGCTGGAAACGCTGTACTGAGCGAGGCACCGGCTCTGGCGTGAACCTGGCCCATCGGCGTACGCCGGGGCCTTGTGCGGGGCGGGGGGCAATGCCATATCGTGGGGTGATGCCGCTGCAGCGGCCCCGTTGTCTGGAGATGCCTGTGACCCCCACCAACCCCCTGCTCGATTTTTCCGGCCTGCCGCGTTTCGATGCGATCCAGCCCGAGCACATCGCCCCGGCGATCGATGCCCTGCTGGCCGACGCCGAGGCCGCGGTGAAAACCGCCGAGACCGTCTCCCCGGTGACCTGGGCCAGCTTCGCCGAGCCGCTGGACGACGCCACCGAGCGCCTGTGGCGCGCGTGGGGCCAGGTCGGCCACCTGCAGGCCGTGGTGAACACCCCGGCGCTGCGCGAGGCCTACAACGCAACCCTGCCCAAGGTGACACGCTTCGGCAGCGCACTGGGCCAGAACCTGGCGCTCTACCAACAGTACCGCGCCCTCGCCGCCTCGCCGGAAGCGACGCAGTATGGCCCGGCACGTCGCAAGGTGCTGGAGAACGCGCTGCGCGATTTCCGCCTGGGTGGCGCTGAACTCGATGACGCCGGCAAGGCGCGGTACAGCGCGATCCGCGAGGAGCTGTCCGCGCTGTCGGCGACGTTCTCGCAGAATGTGCTTGATGCGACCGATGCCTGGTCGCTGCACGTGGACGACCGCGCCGAACTGGCTGGCCTGCCGGACGACGTGATCGCCGCTGCCCGCAGCGCCGCAGAGAAAGACGGCCTGGCCGGCTGGAAGCTGACGCTGCAGATGCCGTGCTACATCCCCGTGCAGACCTACGCCGAACATCGCCCGCTGCGTGAGGCGCTGTATCGCGCCAACGCGGTGCGCGCCTCCGAGTTCGGCGATGCCGCGCTGGACAACAGCGGCAACATCGATCGCGTGCTGGCGTTGCGTGCGGAGCTGGCCGCACTGCTGGGCTTCGCCAACTACGCCGAGTATTCGATCGCCACCAAGATGGCCGAGGATGCGCCTCAGGTACTGGGCTTCCTGCGCGATCTCGCCGCGCGCGCCAAGCCGTACGCGCAGCGCGACCGTGCCGAGCTGGAGGCGTTCGCCCGCGACGAACTGGGCATGCCGGCGCTGGAGGCGTGGGACCTGGCCTTCGCTGCGGAAAAGCTGAAGCAGGCGCGCTACAGCTATTCCGAGCAGGACGTGAAGCAGTATTTCACCGAACCGAAGGTGCTCGATGGCCTGTTCAGTGTGATCCGCAGCCTGTATGGCCTGGAGGTGCAGCCTGATAGTGCGCCGGTGTGGCATCCGGATGTGCGTTTCTTCCGGGTGGTCGATGCGCAGGGCGCGCTGGTGGGGCAGTTCTATCTGGATCTGTACGCGCGCGAAGGCAAGCGCGGTGGCGCGTGGATGGATGATTGCCGCAACCGCCGCGAGACCGCGGCCGGTGTGCAGACGCCGCTGGTGTACCTGGTCTGCAACTTCGGCAAGGGTGCCGAGGGCCAGCCGGCCACTTTCAGCCACAGCGATGTGACCACGCTGTTCCATGAAATGGGGCATGGCCTGCATCAGTTGCTGACCCGCATCGGTGAGCTTGGCGTGGCCGGCATCAACGGCGTGGAGTGGGACGCAGTGGAACTGCCGAGCCAGTTCATGGAGAACTTCTGCTGGGAATGGGACCGCGTGCAGGCGATGACTGCACACGTGAGCACCGGCGAGCCGCTGCCGCGTGCGCTGTTTGACCGCATGCTGGCCGCACGCAATTTCCAGAGCGGCATGTTCACCGTGCGTCAGCTGGAATTCGCGCTGTTCGACATGCAGCTGCACAGCGAGTTCGACCCGACCCAGGACAGTGTGCAGGCGCTGCTGGAGCGGGTGCGCGATGAAGTAGCGGTCAACCGGCCGCCGGCCTGGAATCGCTTCCCCAATCAGTTCAGCCACATCTTTGCCGGTGGCTACGCGGCGGGCTACTACAGTTACAAGTGGGCCGAGGTGCTCAGCGCCGATGCCTATGCCGCGTTCGAGGAAGCGCCGGACAAGGTGACCGAGACCGGTCAACGGTTCCGCGATGAGGTGCTCTCGCGGGGTGGCAGCCGGAGTGCCGCCGAGAACTTCGCCGCGTTCCGTGGGCGCGCGCCGACGGTGGACGCGCTGCTGCGGCATAACGGGATGGTGTGACTGCGGCCGCGTGATCGGGGCGGCACGTGGGTCACTCCGCGTAGATCATCTTCCGGCTCATGCCGCCGTCGACGATGTGGTCCTGGCCGGTGATGAAACCGGCCAGGTCCGAGAGCAGGAAGACCGCCAGCGCGCCGATGTCCGGCGGCTGGCCAACGCGGCCGACCGGGTGCTGCGCATGATCGCGGCGGGAAAGCGTTGGCGTGCGCCGCCGTGAGGGCGCCTGCCAGGCGTCGGTGGTGATCCAGCCGGGGCTGATGCTGTTGACCCGCACGGCGGGGCCTTCGCTCAACGCCAGCGCATGGGTGAAGGCGACCAGCCCGCCCTTGGCCGCGGCATACGCTTCACTGTCCGGTTCGGACTGCCACGCACGCGTCGAGGCAATGTTGATGATCGCGCCGGCATGCTCGCGCAGGGCGGGCAGGGCGTGCTTGCTGCACAGGAAAGCGCCATGCAGGCTGGAGAGGCGGCGCTGCCACTCGGCCAGCGGCATCTCCGCCAAGGGCGTGCCGTGGGCACTGGCGATGCCGGCATTGTTGACCAGGCCATCCAGGCGGCCGAAGCGCTTCAGCGTCGCCTTGATCAGCGCCTGCACGCTGCGTTCGCTGGCCACATCCGCGCGCTGGAACGCCGCGCGCTCCGGCAGTGCCCACTCCTTCAGACACGCCTTGCCGGCATCGGCATCCAGGTCGGCGATCATCACGCTGCCGCCGGCGCCCAGCACCGACTGCGCGATGCCGCGGCCCACGCCCTGCGCGCCACCGGTGATCAGCACCACGCGGTCGCGCAGCGGCTGTGCCGGCCAGTCGAGGATGCCCGGGGTCAGTGACACGGCGGCATGTCGTTGCGGCCCAGCAGGCGCGTCCAGCCTTCGATGCCGAGCTTGTCCAGCGTGTCGATGTTGCGCTCCACGATCACGTCCGGATCCGGAAACGCGGCGACGGCGCGCTCGACGCTGTCTTCGCGCAGCAGGTGCAGGGTCGGGTAGGGCGCGCGGTTGGTGTAGTTGCTCACGTCATCCGGGGCCACGCCGGCGAACTGGTACTGCGGATGGAAGCTGGCCACCTGCAGGATGCCCTGCAGATCCAGTGCCTCGATTGCCGCATCGGCGTTGTCGAGGAAGTCGTTGTACTCCAGGAAATCGGTCAGCACGTCCGGGTGCACGATCAACGTCGTGTCGATCTGCTCGGCCGGGGTATCGCGCAGCAGGATCAGTTCTTCGGCCAGTTCTTCGACCAGTGCCTCCGGCGTGGTCGCATCGCTGAGCACGAACCGCACCTGGTCCTTGACGTACACCGCCTTGGCGAACGGGCACAGGTTCAGGCCGATGACGATCTGCTCCAGCCATTTCCGGGTCTCGGCAATGGGGTCGCGGGTGGCAGTGAGGGATGCATCGTTCATGGCGGGCGATGTCGCTGGCGGGGGTGTTGATTGTACGGCGCGGCGATGAAGCGGGCGGGGTGGCCGGCTCCACTGTCCATTAACTGGACAGCCGTCATCCTGATAAATCTTTATCCGGCAATCACTTGCAGTGATCGAGCCAACGGCCAATAGGCAGTGGCCGGCCGCAGGTATCCAATGGCCGGGTACACGACGCAAGGAGTTCTCAGTGATGGCAACACATGCATTCCTGCCGACGGCCACCTGGTCCGGCAAGTTGTTCGACGGTCAATGGACCCCGGGTGCGGGCACCCAGAACGTGGTCGAGCCAGCCACCGGCGAACGCCTCGGCGAGATCGCGATGGCCGACCCGGCCCAGATCGCGCGCGCCGCCGCCACCGCCGCCGCCGCACAGCGCGAGTGGGCCAGCGCCCCGTATGACACCCGCGCGCAGGTGCTGCGCCGCGCCGCCCAGCTGGCCGAAGAACACAACGATGAGATCGTGCAGTGGCTGGTCCGCGAAAGTGGCTCCACCCAGCTCAAGGCCGGCTTCGAGGCCAAGGTGAACACCAAGGCGCTGCATGAGGCGGCGGCACTGCCTTCGCGCAGCATCGGCGAAGTACTGCCCTCCGAACCGGGCCGGTTGAATCTGGCGCGCCGCCGCCCGCTGGGCGTGGTCGGGGTGATTGCACCGTTCAACTTCCCGCTGTACCTGGCCATGCGTGCGGTGGCCCCGGCGCTGGCGCTGGGCAATGCGGTGGTGCTCAAGCCCGATCCGCGCACCGCGGTGTGCGGTGGCTTCGTGATCGCGCGCCTGTTCGAACTGGCCGGGCTGCCGGCCGGCCTGCTGCACGTGCTGCCGGGTGATGGCGCGGCCGGTGCGGCGCTGACCAGTGACCCGAACATCGCGATGATCCAGTTCACCGGCTCCACCGGTGCCGGGCGCAAGGTGGGCGAAGCGGCGGGCAAGCACCTGAAGAAGGTGTCGCTGGAACTGGGCGGCAAGAACTCGCTGATCGTGCTCGATGATGCCGACATGGATCTGGCCATCGCCAACACGGCCTGGGGCGTCTACCTGCACCAGGGCCAGATCTGCATGGCCACCGGCCGCGTGCTGGTCCAGCGCAGCATCCATGCGCGCTTCCTTGAAAAACTGGTGGCCAAGGCCAGGTCGCTCAAGGTCGGCAATCCGGCCGATGGCGAGGTGGCGATCGGGCCACTGATCAATGCCCAGCAGCGCGACCACGCCGCGCGCATCGTTGCCGAGGCGCAGGCCGCCGGGGCCACGCTCGCGACCGGTGGCGGCTACAAAGACCTGTTCTTCGAACCGACCGTGCTCAGTGACGTGAGCCGTGACAACCCGGCCTTCCATGAAGAGATCTTCGCGCCGGTCGCGGTGGTCGTACCGTTCGATACCGATGATGAAGCGGTGGAACTGGCCAACGACAGCGAGTACGGCCTGTCGATGGCGATCGTGTCGAGCAATGTCGGCCGCGCGCTGAAGCTCGGCGAGCGCCTGCGCACCGGCCTGCTGCATATCAACGACCAGACGGTGAACGATGAGGTGATCAATCCGTTCGGTGGCGTGGGCGCGTCGGGCAACGGCACCAGCATCGGTGGCCCGTCCAACATCGACGAGTTCACCCAGTGGCAGTGGATGACCGTCAAGGGCGAAGCGCCCGCTTACCCGATCTGATCAGGAGACCCTCATGACCGCAACAGCAGAACTGCGCGACATCACCGTGGCCGTGGTGCGCGAAAAGGAACAGCCCTTCACGATCGAGAAGGCGCGCATCCGTGGGCCGCAGGACGATGAAGTGCTGGTCCGCGTGGTCGCCACCGGCCTGTGCCATACCGACCTGATCGTGCGTGACCAGTACTATCCCGTGCCGCTGCCGGCGGTGCTCGGCCACGAAGGCGCGGGCATTGTCGAAGCGCTCGGCCCGGGCGTGAAAGACCTCAAGGTCGGTGACCATGTCGTGCTGACCTACGGCGCCTGCGGCCACTGCAATCCCTGCAGCGGCGGCCACGGCGCGTACTGCAAGGACTTCTTCGGCCTGAACTTCGGCGGCGGTGCGCTGGACGGCTCCACCGCGATCCAGGATCCGGACGGCAACCCGCTGCACGATCACTTCTTCGCCCAGTCTTCGTTCGCCACCTACGCACTGAGCCGCGAGAACAACGCGATCAAGGTGCCTGACGATGCGCCGATCGAACTGCTTGGCCCGCTTGGCTGCGGCATCCAGACCGGCGCCGGTGCGGTGATCAATTCGCTCAAGGTCACCGCCGGCAGCAGCTTCGCCAGCTTCGGTGCCGGCGCGGTCGGCCTGAGCGCGGTGATGGCCGCCCGCGTGGCCGGTGCGACCACCATCATCGCCATCGATGTGGTGCCCTCGCGCCTGGAACTGGCCAGGGAACTGGGCGCCACCCATGTGATCAACAGCCGCGAGGTCGATGTGGTGGAAGCGGTGCGGGGGATCACCGGCGGCGGTGCGAACTTCGCGCTGGAATCCACTGGTCGTCCGGAAGTGCTGGCGCAGGGCATCGAGGCGCTCGGCGGGCGGGGCGTGATCGGCGTGGTCGGCGCCCCGAAGCTGGGCACCAAGGCCGAGTTCGACGTCAACAACCTGCTGCTCGGCGGCCGCAGCATCCGCGGCATCGTCGAAGGTGACAGCGTGCCCAAGGTGTTCATCCCGCAGCTGGTGCAGCTGTACCAGCAGGGCCGCTTCCCGTTCGACCGACTGGTCAAGTTCTACCCACTGGACCAGATCAACCAGGCCGCCGAGGACAGCACCCGCGGCGTCACGCTCAAGCCGATCCTGACCATCGGCGGGTGAAACGGTCCGTCGCAGGCATGCGTGCCTGCGACGACATATCAGTCAGCTTTGCGGGAGTAGGCTGTCGGTCCGAGGTGGAGATCGACCGATGGCCGCGATGGTTCTGGAACAGCAGCAGGTATTGGCCGCCGCCCGTCAGCGCTTCGCCGAGGGCGGCGCGCTGATGGACAGCGTGGTCAGCCCGCCGGTGCAGCGCTCGTGGGAGCGCTCGCGCCAGGCTGGCGTACAGCCGCGGCAGGAGCCGTACTACGCCCCGCTTGCCCCGGCCGCTGCCCGCCTCGACGATCCCGCCGACCGTCGCCTCGCGCGCTGTGTACGCGAGGACATGGACCATCTCTGGGCCGCCTTCGGTGGCCGCCAATGGACCCTGTTCTGCGTCAACGCCGACGGCCTGGTCGTGGCCCAGCGCGAGCATGGCCTGGCCGACGTCCCGGTGCTGCGCCCGATCCAGATCGGTCGCCGCCTGCGCGAGATCGACATCGGCACCACCGCCCCGGCCTGCAGCCTGGCTGAAGACGCACCGGCCCTGGTGCGTGGCAACGAACACTACCTGGACCGCTTCGCCTCGGTGTTCTGCCTGAGCGTGCCCCTGCATGGGCTGGATGGCGAAGTACTGGGCGCCCTGGACATCACCGGCACCGGTGAACGCGATGCCGAACTGCTGCACGGCTATTTCCGCCAGGCCGCCCTCTCCGCCGAAAACCGCCTGATGCAGGACCACCGTCCCTGCCACCTGCTGGCCGTCCAGCACGACGCCCGCTGGCTGCACTCACCGCTGCAGGGCCTGCTGGCCATCGAAGAAGACGGGCACGTCCGCGCCGCCAATCGCGTCGCCCGCCGCCTGTTCGGACTCCCGCGCCGCGGCCCCTTGCCCCTGCTCACCCTCGAAGGCCTGTTCGCCGGCGCCAGCGTCCACCAGCGCCGCCGCCTCCTGCAGACCGGCCCGGCCCACCGCGTCCGCCTGGACGACGACACCGCCGTGCACGTGCAGTACCTGCGCGGACCACTCGCACCGCACGCCAGCCGCAAGCTCGACGCACAGCCCGTCAACGCCGCCAACGCCTCGCTGCGTGCGCAGAACACACAGCACGTCCGCGACACCGTGGCCGCCCACCAGGGCAACGTCAGCGCCGCCGCCCGCCAGCTCGGCATCTCACGCACCACCCTGTACAAGCTGATCCGCGCATAGCGACCATCGCGCGGCGGCATACGCCGTGCACAGAAGTGCTTCTCTTTGATCCCGCGCAATGAGGGTGCCGGCCAGCGGCCGGCACTACCGCTTTGCTCGCCCATCCGCCGAGAAAGCGTCGGGGCGGCGGGTAGGGCCAGGCCTTGCCCGGACCATGAGCGGCATGGATGCCGCGACATGAGCCCCCATGGATGGGTTCACGGCGGGTCCGGGCAAGGCCTGGCCCTACCCGACGCAGCGCCCGCCAGTGAATCGCCAGCCTTTAGCGATGAGCTGCCAGCGCCAAAGACAACGAAAGCCCATCAGCAACAAACAGCGGCGCTCTTCACTGGCGCCCTTCGCTGGCGCTCTTCGCTACAGCCGTCCAGCCAAAATCAATCGCGGAAATTATCGAACTGCAGCGGGACCTCGAACGTCTCCTTCCGCAGCAGCGCCATCGCATCCTGCAGATCATCGCGCTTCTTGCCCGTCACCCGCAGCTTGTCGCCATTGATCTGGCTGTCCACCTTCAACTTGGCCTCCTTGATCTTCGCCGCGATCTTCTTGGCCACCTTCTGCTCGATCCCCTGCTTGACCGTGATCTTCTGCCGCGCACCGGCCAGATTGGACTCGATATCGCCAAACTCCAAGCACGCCGCATCGATCTTCCGCGCGGTCAGGCGCTGGCGCAGGATGTCCGTCATCTGCTGCAGCTGGAAATCGCTCGGCGCGGACTGCGTGATCACGCTGTCCTCCAGCACGAACTTCGCGTCCACGCCCTTGAAATCGAAACGCGTGGACAGCTCGCGGTTGGCCTGGTCGACCGCGTTGGTCAGCTCGTGGGTGTCGACTTCGGAAACAACGTCAAAAGAGGGCATGGGCAAACTCCAACGGGTGAATGTCCCCATTCTATCAAGCCGCCATGGACGGGCCGGCCAAGCCGGCGATAATGGGGCATGAACACGCAGAAATCCCCCACCCGCGCCGTCGCCTGGATGCTGATCGCCGTCGCCTGCTTTTCGCTGATGGATGCCGGCATGAAGCAGCTGTCGGCCAGCTATCCCACCCTGCAGGTCACCTTCCTGCGCGGCGCGGCCTCGCTGCCGTTCGTCCTGGTGTGGGTGCTGGCCACGGCCGGCCCGCGCTCGCTGGTCCCCAGCCGCTGGGTCCTGCACCTGCTGCGCGGTGTGCTTGGCATGGTGATGATCGGCTGCTTCGTCTACGCCCTGCGCAGCCTGCCGCTGTCCACCGCCTACACCATCTACTTCGTCGCGCCGCTGCTGATCGCCGCGCTCTCGGTGCCGCTGCTCGGCGAGCATGTCGGCCCGCGCCGCTGGATCGCCATCGGCATCGGCCTGATCGGCGTCCTGGTCGTGCTCCGCCCCGGCGTCGGCGGGATCATCTCCTTCCCCGGCCTGATGGTACTGCTGGCGGCCACCGCCTACGCCCTGGCCGCGATCACCGTCAGCATGCTGACCCGCACCGACACGCCGCAGTCGATGGTGGTGTGGTTCCTGGTGATCATGGCCGTCGGCGCCGGCCTGCTGGCCATCCCGGACTGGCAGCCGCTGCAGCTGGGTCACGCGGCCCTGATCGCCGGCATGGGCCTGGCCGGGGCAGGGGGCCAGGTCGCGTTGACCCGCGCGTTCCAGCTGGGCGAAGCGTCGATGATCGCCCCGCTGGAGTACACCGGGCTGGTCTGGGTGATCGGCTGGGACCTGCTGTTCTGGGGCGTCCTGCCCGACCAGGTGACCTGGCTGGGTGCGGCCATCATCGTCGCGTCGGGCCTGTACCTGCTGCACCGTGAGCGGGTCCGCCGGGTCCAGCCGCCCCGGCCGCTGGACCACCCCTGAGCCCGGCCGGCGCCCGCTGACCGGCTCGGATCACGGTCTCTTAGAACCAAACGGAATATCATTCCGCGCAACCGCACGGGCCAGGGCTGCCCCGCGCTGGTAGGCTGCACGCCCCCTCCCGTCGATGCCCCGGTTGACCGCGAAGTGATCGAGTTCCAGCGCCTGCACAAATCCTATGCCGTCGGCGGCCGCGCGATTGCCGCGCTGCAGCCGCTGGACCTGACCATCGAGGCCGGCGAAGTGTTCGGCATCATCGGCCATTCCGGTGCGGGCAAATCCACCCTGATCCGCCTGATCAATCGACTGGAGGAGCCCACCGGCGGCCGCCTGCTGATCAATGGCGAGGATGTCACCGCACTCGATGCCGAGGGCCTGCGCGTGCTGCGCCGGAAGATCGGCATGATCTTCCAGCACTTCAACCTGCTCTCCTCGCGCACCGTGGCGTCCAATGTCGCCTTCCCGCTGGAGCTGGCCGGCACGCCGCGCGCGGAGATCGATGCGCGCGTGGCCGAACTGCTGCACACCGTCGGCCTGGAAGCGCACGCCAACAAGTACCCGGCGCAGCTGTCCGGTGGCCAGAAGCAGCGCGTCGGCATCGCCCGTGCCCTGGCGACCCGCCCGCAGATCCTGCTGTGCGATGAGGCCACCAGCGCACTGGACCCGCAGACCACCGCCTCGGTGCTCAAGCTGCTGGGCAGGATCAACCGCGAGCTGGGCCTGACCATCGTGCTGATCACCCACGAGATGGACGTGATCCGCCGCGTCTGCGACCGCGTCGCGGTGCTCGATGCTGGCCACCTGGTCGAAACCGGCCCGGTCACCGAGGTGTTCCTGCACCCGCAGCACCCGACCACCCGCCGCTTCGTCAGCGAGTCCGAGCAGGTCGACGAGGGCGAGCTGCACAAGGATTTCGAGGCTGTCGCCGGGCGCATCGTGCGCCTGACCTTCCTCGGTGCCGATACCTACGAACCGCTGCTGGGACGCATCGCGCGCGAGACCGGCGTGGACTACAACATCCTGTCCGGCCGCATCGACCGGATCAAGGACACCCCGTATGGCCAGCTGACCGTGTCGCTGGTCGGTGGCGACGTGCAGGCCGCGCAGGCGGGCTTTGTCGCTGCCGGTGTCCACCTTGAGGAGCTGCGCCGATGATCCTGGCCACCGCAGGCGGTTTCTTCCGCCATCTCGACGCCGGCAAATGGGCCGATATCGGCCAGGCCACGCTGGATACCCTGCTGATGCTCGGCGGCTCACTGCCGCTGACGCTGCTGATCGGCCTGCCGCTGGGCGTGCTGCTGTTCCTGACCGGCTCGCCGCAGCTGCACCGCAAGCCGGTGCTGTATGGCGCACTCGCGCTGCTGGTGAATCTGCTGCGCTCGGTCCCCTTCATCATCCTGATGATCGTGCTGATTCCGCTCACGCTGTGGATGATGGGCACCTCGCTCGGCGTCCGTGGCGCAATCGTGCCGCTGGTGATCGGCGCTGCACCGTTCTACGCACGTCTGGTCGAAACCGCGCTGCGTGAAGTGGACCGCGGTGTGATCGAAGCGACCCAGGCGATGGGAGCCGCCACCTGGCAGCTGGTGACCCGGGTGCTGCTGCCCGAAGCGCGCCCGGGCCTGATCGCCGGTGCCACGGTCACGGTGATCGCGCTGATCGGCTTCACCGCGATGGGCGGTGCGATCGGTTCGGGCGGTCTGGGCGACCTGGCGTTCCGCGATGGCTACCAGCGCTCGCACACCGATGTGGCCTTGGTCACCGTGGTCCTGCTGCTGGTGCTGGTGCAGATCCTGCAGATGATCGGCGACCGCCTGGTCTCGCACTACAGCCGGAAATAACCGGTGGGTACCGACCATTGGTCGGTATGCCCGGCGGCGACTGGGCATGACCTCAGGTCGAGCCGCCCATGGGAGTGCCGGGGCGGCAACACGCGTTGAATCGATTGATCAGGTGATCGGCCAGCGCATCATTGCGTGACGGGTAGCTGTGTTACATTCCGTTTGGCGTAATACGCTGTGCGGAATGATTCAGTCCTTCCGATGCCGCCACACGCTCGCGCTGTTTGCGGGGCGATGCCCGCGCCAATTCCGTGCGTTCCAGTCACTGGCCGAGCGCAAGCTGCAGATGCTGGATGCTGCACAGACCCTGCAGTTCCTGCGCAGCCCGCCCGGAAATCGGCTCGAAGCGCTGTGCGGTGATCGACGCGGGCAGCACAGCATCCGCATCAACGCGCAGTGGCGGTTGTGTTTTGTCTGGACCGACAACGGTCCGCGTGCTGTCGAGATCGTCGATTACCACTGAGGTGCCATCCATGAGCCGCCCCATCAACAACCTCAGGGCCGTCCATCCGGGCGAAATCCTGCGCGAGGAGTTTCTGCTGCCGCTGCAGCTGAGCATCACTGCACTGGCACGGGCCTTGGATGTGCCGCCGACGCGATTGCACGCCATCGTGCATGAAACCCGTGGCATAACGGCGGATACCGCAGTGCGCCTGGCGCGTCATTTCGGCGGGGACGCCGCGTCGTGGCTGGCCCTCCAGGCCGAGTACGATCTGAAGACACTGCCGACCCGTCAGGAAATCGAGCGCAGGGTGCAGCCGCGCGAGGCGGCCTGAGCGCCGCCCTTACCGGACGTTCGGCACCTCGAAGCCCAGCCGGTCCACCTGCTCGGGGTGCTGCGGCACGCGCTTGAGCTTGTCGGTGTTGACCCCGTAATCGTCACGCAGGCGGGTGGCGAGCTCCTTGTAGAGCTCTTTGTCCATGTCCGGCTGGCGCGCGAAGATCCAGGCCATCTCGCGGCCCGGGTAGCCGAGCATGGCCCAGGAATAATCCGGTGCCACTTCCAGCACGCGCGTATGGGTCGGCACGATCTTGTAGAACCAGGTGCGCCAGTTGTGGTTGCCGCTCTTCTCGTCCACCGAGGCGCGGACGGTCAGTTCCTGCTGCGGTTCGGAAAAGCCGTCGCGGTAGCGGTAGGTGATGGACACCTTCTGGTCGCCGCGCAGGCGGAACTGATTGACGCTGGCGACGTGGCCGCGCTCGATCGGGTTCGGCACGCGGCCGATCACATACCAGGTGCCCATGAACCGCTGCAGGTCGATCGGCGCATTGGCGCTGTCGACCGCGACCGGTGTCGGCGCGGGTTCCGGTTTGGTCTCATGGCGGAACGCACAGGCTGACAGCAGCGCCAGCGAGGAGACCAACAGGACAGCGCGAAGCGGGCGGTTCGAAGACATGCGGCGGGTGGCTCCAGTGGCTGGCAGGGGCATGGTGGGTGGGACAGCGGAGAACGTCAATGGCGGCGCAGCGGTTGCGTGACCGATTCATGCAACCTCGCCGCCGGCAGGCCTTCCTGCCGTGACCGGCGCACAAGGTCGCAGCCGGTGAGATGGCGGCGCGGCAAGGTGACGCATCACTTTCGCACGGAGCTGTGTCATGACCCTGTCGTCTTCCCCGCGTTCGGCCGACCGTCCCGATCCACGTGTGCTGCGCTGCGTCAGGCAGGCTGCTCTGGCCGGGGTGGCCCTGGTCCTGGTCTGGCCGGCCGCGCGCGGCCACAGCGAGTGGATCGGCTGGCTGCCGATGTGGCTGGTCGGCATGCCGCTGATGGCCTGGTGGAGCCTGCATCGCTTCCGCCTGCCGCTGGCCGGTCTGCTCACCCGTACCGCCCGCCGCCGTCGCGGGCCGCAGGCGCGTCGCCGCGTTCGCCCGATGCCGCGGCCGGCCCGGCCTGACCTTCGACACGTGAGCCGCGGCCAGCCGGTGTGATAGCGTCCCAAGGCTATGACTGCCTGGAGCTGCAATGTCACGATTCGCTTCCGCCTGCCTGGTGGCAGGTCTGATCTCCGCCGGTGCGGCGGGAACCGCCATGGCCGCTGACGCCCCGGCGGACAAGTACGCCTGGCTTGAAGACGTCACCGGCGACAAGCCGCTGGCCTGGGTCAAGGAACAGAACGCCAAGTCCGAAGGTCGGCTGGCCTCGACCCCGGCCTTCCAGCAGATGGAGACCAGCATCCGCGAGGTGCTCGATTCGGACGCCAAGATCCCCGGTGTGCAGAAGATCGGGGACTACTACTACAACTTCTGGAAGGACAAGCAGCACGAGCGCGGCCTGTGGCGCCGCACCACGCTGGCCGAGTACCGCAAGGCCTCGCCGCAGTGGGAAACCGTGCTGGACCTGGATGCGCTGAACAAGGCCGAGGGCGAGAACTGGGTCTGGCACGGCGCCGACTGCCTGCGCCCGGACTACTCGCGCTGCCTGATCGCGCTGTCGCGCGGCGGCGCCGATGCCGACGTCACCCGCGAGTTCGACCTGGCCAACAAGACCTGGATCAAAGACGGTTTCTTCCGCCCCGAATCCAAGGGTGGCCTGAACTGGATCGACCGCGACACCGTGTTCGTCTACACCGATTTCGGCACCGGCACGATGACCACCTCCGGCTACCCGCGGGTGGCCAAGCTGTGGAAGCGCGGCACGCCGATGGCCTCGGCGGCGGTGGTGTATGAAGGCAAGCCCGATGACATGTACATCGCGGCCATGCACGACGATACCCCCGGCTACGAGCGCAACCTGGTCAGCCGCACGCTGGCCTTCTACAACAACGAGATCTACCTGCGTGCCGACGACGGCACGCTGACCAGGATCGACGCGCCCAACTCGGCCGAGAAAGGCCTGCGCAAGCAGTGGCTGACCCTGGAACTGCGCGAGCCGTGGACCGTGGGTGGCAAGACCTACGCCGCCGGCTCGCTGCTGGCCACCAAGCTGGACGATTACCTGGCCGGCAAGCGTGACTTCGACGTGCTGTTCGCGCCGACCGACACCACCTCGCTGGCCGGCACCAGCTGGACGAAGAACCATCTGGTCCTGAACGTGCTGGATGACGTCAAAAGCCGCCTGAGCGTGCTGACCCCCGGCGACAGTGGCTGGAAGACGAGCGCCTTCACCGGCGCGCCGTCGTTCGGCACCGTGGCCGTCAGCGCGGTGGATGCCGACGACAGCGATGCGGTGTGGATGACCGTCACCGATTACCTGACCCCGACCACCCTGGCCATTGCCGAGATCGGCAAGCAGCCGGAGGTGCTCAAGACCATGCCGGCGTTCTTCAATGCCGATGGCAAGGTGATCGAGCAGCACTTCGCCACCAGCAAGGATGGCACCCGCGTGCCGTACTTCGTGGTGCACCGCAAGGACATGAAGCTGGACGGCTCCAATCCGACCCTGCTGTACGGCTACGGCGGCTTCGAGATCTCGCTGACCCCGTCCTACTCCGGTGGCATGGGCCGTGCGTGGCTGGAGAAGGGCGGCGTGTACGTGGTCGCCAACATCCGTGGCGGTGGCGAGTACGGCCCGCGCTGGCACCAGGCGGCGCTCAAGCAGAACCGTCACAAGGCGTATGAAGACATGGCCGCGGTCGCCCGCGACCTGGTCAGCCGCAAGATCACCTCGGCCAAGCACCTGGGCGTGCAGGGCGGCAGCAACGGTGGCCTGCTCACCGGCAACATGCTGACCCAGTACCCGGAACTGTTCGGTGCGGTGGTGATCCAGGTCCCGCTGCTGGACATGAAGCGCTACAGCCACCTGCTGGCCGGCGCCTCGTGGATGGCCGAATACGGCAATCCGGACACGGCCGATTGGGAGTTCATCAAGACCTTCTCGCCGTATCACCTGTTCGACGCCAGCAAGACCTACCCGCCGGTGCTGTTCACCACCTCCACGCGCGATGACCGCGTGCATCCGGCGCATGCCCGCAAGATGGCGGCCAAGATGATCGATGCCGGCAAGGATGTGACCTACTACGAGAATATCGAAGGCGGCCATGGCGGTGCGGCGAACAACGCACAGGCCGCGCACATGTCGGCTTTGGCCTATAGCTTCCTGTGGGAGCAGCTCTCCAAGTAAGCTCGGGTTGCTCGACGGCCAGGGGCGGTCGAGCAGCCGGCAGGGAGTGAGCCTGCCGCAGACGTTGTAGCCCCCTGGAGCAGACTCCGGGTGGTGGGGCGTCAGGTTGGCTCCACCCCATTTTCAGCGCCACGCAGCGATGCGTGGCGTTTTTTTTCAGGGGGCGCTCAACGCACCCACGTCTCCAGCCCACGCGCGATCCGGCGCACCGCCTCTTCCAGGCGCGGCACTTCCTGCGTGTAGGCCAGCCGCACGTGCGCGTTGGCGCGGTGATGCCCGAAGTCGAGCCCCGGGGTGAACGCGACATGTTCGGTTTCCAGGAAATGCGCACAGAAGGCCTGCGCATCCTCGGTGAATGCACTCACGTCGGCGTAGAGATAGAACGCGCCTTCCGGTTCCACTTCGATCCGGAAGCCGAGCGCACGCAGCGCCGGCAGCAGGTAGTCACGGCGCTCGCGGAACGCGGCGCGGCGCTGTTCGAAGATGGCGATGGACTCCGGCTCGAAACAGGCCAGCGCGGCATGCTGGGCGATGCTGGAGGCACTGATGTACAGATTCTGCGCGAGCTTCTCCAGCTCCCGCACCGCCTGCGGCGGCGCGACCAGCCAGCCCAGGCGCCAGCCGGTCATCCCGTAATACTTCGAGAAGCTGTTGAGGACGAACGCGTCGTCATCCACCTGCAGCACACTGGCCGCATCCATGCCGTAGGTGAGCCCGTGGTAGATCTCATCCACCACCAGATGCCCACCGCGCGCCTTCAGTGACTGCGACAGGGCGGCCAGCTGGGCGGCCGAGAGCACGGTGCCGGTCGGGTTGGCCGGGGAGGCGACCAGCGTACCGACACTGTTGGCGTTCCATCGGCGTGCGACCAGGTCCGGCGTCAGCTGGTAGGCCGTCTCCGGGCCGACCGGCACCAGTTGTGCGGCGCCTTCCACCAAGCGCAGGAAGTGCCGGTTGCACGGGTAGCCCGGATCGGCCAGCAACCAGTGCTTGCCCGGATCGACCAGCAGGCTGCTGGCCAGCAGCAACGCGCCCGAGCCACCCGGCGTGACCAGGATCCGCTCGGGGTCGATCTGCACCTGGTAGCGGTCCTGGTAGAACCCGGCAATCGCCTCGCGCAGGGCGGGCAGGCCGCGGGCCGCGGTGTAGCGCGTGTGGCCGGCCGCCAGCGCGGCCTGGCCGGCGCGCACGATCGGTGCGGCGGTGGTGAAGTCCGGCTCGCCGATCTCCAGGTGGATCACATCGTGGCCGGCCTGCTCCAGCGCCTGCGCGCGGGCCAGCAGCGACATCACGTGGAAGGGTTCGATTTCCTGGCTGCGGCGGCTGTAGCCGGTGCCGGTCGGGGGCTTGGGGGAAGTGTCCATGGCCTGATGATAGGCGCAGTGACCAACGACAGGCTTGCTGCTGGCCCACCCGGCGGCACAGACTGCACGGACACGGACGCCATTGCATTCCCCCGCCAGGAGCCTTATCTCGTGAAACCCGCCCTTTGTTTACTGGTTGCCAGCCTCATGACCTCCAACGTGCACGCCGCCCCCGCGCTGACCCCGCCCGACGCCGAGAAGCACCCGCACACGGTGAAGGCTCCCTTCGGCGCGACCCGCAGCGATGATTACTACTGGCTGCGCGACGACAAGCGCGAAGACACGAAGATGCTGGCCTACCTGAACGCGGAAAACGCCTACACCGACCAGGTGGTGGCGCCGCTGAAGCCAATGGAAGACACCCTCTACAAGGAGATCGTCGCCCGCATCAAGCAGGACGACGCCAGCGTGCCCTCGCGTGACCGCGGTTACTGGTATTACACCCGCTTTGAAACCGGCAAGGATTACCCGATCCAGGCGCGCCGCAAGGGCAGCATGGAGGCGCCGGAAGAAATCCTGCTCGACATCAACACGATGGCCGAGGGCAAGGGCTACTTCAACGTCGGTGATGCCGATGTCAGCCAGGACAACCATCTGCTGGCCTGGGCCGAGGACGATGTCGGCCGCCGCCAGTACGTGATCCGCTTCAAGGACCTGCGCACCGGTGAAGTGCTGCCGGACCGGATCGAGAACGTCTCGCCCAACGTGGTCTGGGCCGATGACAACCGCACCCTGTTCTACGTCGAGAACGATCCGGACACCCTGCTCACCGTGCGCGTCAAAAAGCACGTGCTCGGCACCCCGGCCAGCAGCGACGTGCTCGTCTACGAAGAGAAGGACGACAGCTTCTACATGGGCGTCGGCCGCACCCGCGATGATCGTTTCCTGACCATCGAACTGCACAGCACGGTCAGCTCGGAAACGCGCTACGCCCCGGCCGCCGATCCTCAGGCGTTCAAGGTGCTGGCGCCGCGTGCGCGCGACGTGGAATACGACGCCGATCACTTCAACGGCCGCTGGGTGATCCGCACCAACGATGCCGACGCCAAGAACTTCAAGATCGTCACCGCGCCCAGCGATGCCACCACGCGCAGCCAGTGGAAGGACTGGGTCGCCCACGATGACGCGGTGCTGATCGAAGGCTTCGAGCTGTTCGATGGCTTCACCGCGATCGCCGAGCGCTCCAATGGGCTGGAACGCGTGCGCCTGCTGTTCCCGGATGGCCGCCAGGATTACGTCAAGGCCGACGAGCCGGCCTACTCGATGGGGCTGGCCGCCAACAGCGAGCACGATACCCCGTGGCTGCGGTACGCCTACACCTCGCTGACCACCCCGACCACCACTTACGAGCTCAACACCGTCACCGGTGAGCGCCGCCAGCTCAAGCAGCAGCCGGTGATCGGCTATGACCCCTCGCAGTACACCACCGAGCGTGTGTGGGTGACCGCCCGTGACGGCGTCAAGGTGCCGGTCTCGCTGGTCTACCGCAACGGCTTCAAGAAGGACGGCACCGGCGCGCTGTATCAGTACGCCTACGGCAGCTACGGCATGTCGATGGACCCGGGCTTCAACCAGACCGTGGTCAGCCTGCTCGACCGTGGCGTGGTGTATGCCATCGCGCACATCCGCGGTGGCCAGGAGATGGGCCGTGCGTGGTATGAGGACGGCAAGCTGCTCAAGAAGCAGAACACGTTCAACGATTTCATCGATGTCACCCGCGAGCTGGTCCGCCAGGGCTATGCCGCCAAGGACCGCGTCGCCGCCTCCGGTGGCAGCGCCGGCGGCCTGCTGATGGGTGCGGTGGCCAACCAGGCACCGCAGGATTACCGGGTGATGGTCGCCCAGGTGCCGTTCGTGGATGTGGTCACCACCATGCTGGATGCCAGCATCCCGCTGACCACCAACGAGTACGACGAGTGGGGCAACCCGGAGCAGCGCGAGTACTACGACTACATGCTGAAGTACTCGCCGTACGACAACGTCAGCAAGCAGGCCTATCCGGCCCTGTACGTCGGCACCGGCCTGTGGGATTCGCAGGTGCAGTACTGGGAGCCGGCCAAGTGGGTGGCCAAGCTGCGCGATGACAACACCGGCCATTACCCGATCGTGTTCCGCACCAACATGGAAGCCGGTCACGGTGGCAAGTCCGGCCGCTTCCAGCGTTATCACGAGCTGGCCGAATCCTACGCGTTCGTGCTTGACCAGCTGGGCGTGACGCCGGCGACGAAGTAAGGCCGCGGTGACGGTCGGGCAGCCACGCGCTGCCCGGCCATCGCGGCTGCCCGGCCGGCGCGGGGGGGGGCACGCGCTCCCGCCTGCCTGTTCATCCAGCCAGCACCCAAGGGCTCAAAGGGCGCGGCTATACTCAGGGCATGAAGACATCCCCCCGTACCCTCATCTCCCTGACGCTGGCCGCCTCGGCGCTGCTGGTGCTGTCGGCCTGTGGCAACAAGGGCCCGCTGGTGCTGCCGCAGAAGCCGGTCCCGGTCGAAGAACAGCTGGTCGAACCAGCCGCCGACGACGCCACGCCGCCGGCCGCCGATGCCGGCAATGATTCCCCCGTCGTCCCCGATCCCGTTGATGCCCCGGCGCTGAAGGCCAATGACGGGAATGAGTAAGTCGAGCACTTCGGCGGCGCTGCGCTTCACCAAGATGCATGGCGCCGGCAATGATTTCGTGGTGTTGGACCTGCGCGATGGCCGCGCCCCGCCGGATGCCGCACTGGCCGCGCGTCTGGCCGACCGCCATACCGGCGTGGGTTGCGACCAGATCCTGACCATCGAGCCGCCCAAGGCCGAAGGCTCGGTGGCCTCCTACCGGATCTGGAATGCCGACGGCAGCAGTTCGGAGCAATGTGGCAACGGCGCGCGCTGCGTCGCCGCCTGGCTGGTACGTGATGGCGCCGCCAGTGGCAGCACGTTCGCGATCGACAGCCCGGTCACCACCCATGCGGTCGAACGGCTGGGCGAAGACCAGTACGCGGTGGCCATGGGCGTGCCGCGCTTCGAGCCGGAGAACGTGCCGCTGATCGGCTTTGCCCGCGCGCGCGAGGAATACCTGCTGCCGCTGCAGGGCGATACGGTGCGCTTCGGTGCGGTGTCGATGGGCAACCCGCATGCCGTGATCGAAGTGGGCCTGGTCGATGCGGCCCCGGTCGAGCGCCTGGGCCCGTTGCTGCAGCAGCACGCCTCGTTCCCGAAATCGGTCAACGTCGGCTTCGTGCAGGTCCTCAATCCGCAGCATGCGCGCCTGCGCGTCTACGAGCGCGGTGCCGGTGAAACCCTGGCCTGCGGCAGTGGCGCCTGCGCCGCGGCCGTGGTGATGATGCAGCGCGGTCGCCTGCAGCGCGATGCCACGATGTCGCTGCCCGGCGGCGACCTGCGCATCCGCTGGCCGGCCGACGATGCACAGATCGTGATGTCTGGACCCGCAGCCTTCGTCTTTGATGGAGAGTGGAACGCATGAGCGAGACCGCCGAGAAAATCGGATCGCATGAAGTGGCCGCCTGGCTGCGTCGGCATCCGACCTTCCTGAAGCAGTTCCCGGACCTGGCCTTGACCCTGGTGGTGCCACGCGATGACGGCCCCACCGCGTCGCTGGCCAGCTACCAGCTGGAAGTGCTGCGCGACAAGAATCGTGAGCTGTCGCGACGGCTGGCCGACCTGGCCGCCAACGCGCAGACCAACGAGCGCTTGGCCGTGCGCACGCACCAGCTGACCCTGGCACTGATGAAGCAGGACTCGGCGGCCGATACCCTGCGGGCGATGGCCGCCTCGCTGGAAGAAGATTTCGCCGGGGATCTGGTGCGGCTGATCGTGCTGCACCCGGTCGCGGGGCTGGAGCAGGCCCCGTGGCTGCAGGTGATCGAGGAGAGCAGCCCGTTGCTGGGGGTGTTCCGTGATTGCCTGAAAGACGGCGAGCCGATCTGCGGCCGGCTGCAACCGGAAAAGAACACCGTGCTGTATGCCGGGCGCGCCGAGGAAGTGCAGTCCAGCGCGCTGCTGCCGCTGCCGGGCGTCGGCCTGATCGCGGTTGGCAGCCACGATGGCAATCGGTTCTACCCCGGCATGGGCACGCTGTTCCTGCGCATGATGGGTGAGTCGCTGGTCGTTGCGTTGCAGCGTTTCCCGTCGCCCTGACATCCCGTTGAGCGGAGCCGTCGTGACTACCGCCCAGGACTTCCTGTCGCATCTGCAGGTGGAGCGCCGCATGTCGGCGCACACGCTGGATGCTTACCGCCGCGACCTGGACGCCCTCGCGGTGTGGTCGGACGGGCAGGGCGCCGTCATCGACTCCCTGGACAGTGCGCAGCTGCGCCAGTTCATCGCGGCCGAACACCGCCGTGGGCTGTCGCCCACCTCGCTGCAGCGCCGGCTCTCGGCCTGCCGCAGTTTCTACGCATGGCTGCTCAAGCACCACCGCATCGCCGCCAATCCGGCCACCGGCCTGAAAGCCCCCAAGGCGCCGCGCAAACTGCCGCAGGTACTCGATGCCGATGAAGCGGTGCAGCTGGTGGAACTGCCCACCGATGCCCCCCTCGGCCTGCGTGATCGTGCACTGCTGGAACTGTTCTATTCCTCCGGGCTGCGCCTGAGCGAGCTGTGTGCGCTGATCTGGCGCGACCTGGATTTCGACACCGGCCTGGTCAACGTGCTGGGCAAGGGCAACCGCGAGCGCCGCGTGCCGTTTGGTTCGCATGCACGCACCGCGCTGCAGGGCTGGCGGGCCGAAAGCGGCGGTGCGGCGACCGCGCCGGTGTTCCCCGGGCGCAAGGGCGGGCCGATCACCCAGCGCGCCGTGCAGATCCGCATCCGCCAACTGGCCCAGCGCCAGGGCCTGTTCAAGCACGTGCACCCGCACATGCTGCGGCACAGTTTCGCCAGCCACATTCTGGAATCCTCCGGCGATCTGCGTGGCGTGCAGGAGCTGCTCGGCCATGCCGATATCGCGACCACGCAGATCTACACCCACCTGGATTTCCAGCACCTGGCCAAGGTTTACGACGCCGCCCACCCGCGTGCCAAGCGGCGCAAGAGCGGCAACGAAAGCTGAATCGATCCGCTGCGGCATCCGGGCGCAGGGCAGGGCGGGTTGAAGCGTCGGGCACAGACCCCACCTCAGTCTTTGTCACCCCGGAGGCTCCATGGACCCCAGTCAGAACCCCAACGTATTTCATGCCACCACCATCATCTCGGTGCGGCGCAATGGGCATGTCGCCGTCGCCGGCGATGGCCAGGTCACACTCGGCCACACGGTGATGAAGGGCAACGCCCGCAAGGTGCGCCGTCTGGGTCGCGAGGGCCAGGTGCTGGCCGGTTTCGCTGGCGCCGCCGCCGATGCCTTCACCCTGTTCGAGCTGTTCGAGGCCAAGCTGGAAAAGCATGGCCAGCTGCAGCGCGCTGCCGTGGAGCTGGCCAAGGATTGGCGCACCGAGCGCCGCCTGGGCAAGCTCGAAGCGCTGCTCGCCGTGGCCGACAAGGACACCTCGTTGATCATCAGCGGCACCGGTGATGTGATCGAGCCCGAAGACGGCATCATCGCGATCGGTTCCGGTGGCTCCTACGCCCTGTCGGCCGCCCGCGCGCTGATGGCGCACACCGAACTGGATGCCCGCACGATCGCCACCGAGTCGATCAACATCGCCGGCGACATCTGCATCTACACCAATCGCAACGTGGTGGTCGAGGAACTGTAAGCGTAGCGCTGGCCGCTGGCCGGCGACCCCGACCCACCACATTCATTCGTGAGCACACCCATGCCGCACAAGATTGAAGTTTCTTCCGCCACCATGACCCCGCGCGAGATCGTGCAGGAACTGGACCGGCACATCGTTGGTCAGCACGACGCCAAGCGCGCGGTCGCCATCGCGCTGCGCAACCGCTGGCGCCGCATGCAGCTGCCGACCGAGCTGCGCAACGAGGTAATGCCCAAGAACATCCTGATGATCGGCCCGACCGGCGTCGGCAAGACCGAAATCGCGCGTCGCCTGGCCACGCTGGCCAACGCACCGTTCGTCAAGGTCGAAGCGACCCGTTTCACCGAGGTCGGCTACGTCGGCAAGGACGTGGAGCAGATCATCCGCGATCTGGCCGATACCGCGGTCAAGCTGTACCGCGAGCAGGCCAAGGTGCGCGTGCGCACGCAGGCCGAAGAGCGTGCCGAAGACCGCATCCTGGATGCGCTGCTGCCGCGCCGCAGCACCGGTATCGGCTTCGATGCCGACGCCGCGCGCAACGAGCCGTCCGCACAGGACAACGAGACCCGCATCAAGTTCCGCCGCATGCTGCGCAATGGCGAGCTGGACGAGCGCGAGATCGAACTGGAAGTGTCGGCCAACGTCAGCATGGACATCATGACCCCGCCGGGCATGGAGGAAATGGGCCAGCAGCTGCGCCAGATGTTCTCCAGCATGGGCGGGGCGAAGGCGCAGAAGCGCACGCTGTCGATCAAGGCCGCGCGCCCGCTGCTGATCGAGGAAGAGGCCGGCAAGCTGGTCAACGAAGACGATATCCGCAGCGCGGCGATCGAGGCCTGCGAGCAGCACGGCATCGTGTTCATCGACGAGATCGACAAGGTCGCCAAGCGCGGCGACAACGTCGGTGGCGGCGATGTCTCGCGCGAGGGCGTGCAGCGCGACCTGCTGCCGCTGGTGGAAGGCTCCAACGTCTCCACCAAGTACGGCACCATCAAGACCGACCACATCCTGTTCATCGCCTCCGGTGCGTTCCACCTGGCCAAGCCCAGCGATCTGATCCCGGAGCTGCAGGGTCGTTTCCCGATCCGCGTGGAACTGGGCGCGCTGAGCAAGCAGGATTTCGTGCGCATCCTCACCGAGCCGAAGGCCGCGCTGACCAAGCAGTACGAAGCGCTGCTGCAGACCGAAGGTGTTGCGATGAAGTTCACCGTCGATGCGGTGGATCGTCTGGCCGAGATCGCCTTCCAGGTCAACGAGCGCCAGGAAAACATCGGCGCGCGCCGCCTGCACACGGTGCTGGAGCGCCTGCTGGATACGCTGAGCTATGAAGCCCCGGACCGCGATGGCGAGACCATCAGCATCGACCAGGCCTACGTCGATGCGCACCTGGGCGAGCTGGTGCAGGATCCAGACCTGAGCCGCTACATCCTGTAACGGCACGCAACGATCGGGTGGTAGGAAGAACGGCGGCACTGCGGTGTCGCCGTTTTTTTTGCCTCAGACTTCGTCGTCGGTCGGCAACGCGGTCGGCGGGGCACCCGGGGTGAACACACCCGGTTTGACGAAGGCACTGAAGATCGCATCGAGCGTCTGCATGCCATCACGCTGGATCTCGAACAGCTCCGGTTCCAGCATGGCGCTGTACAGCACGCCGGTCAGGCTGGTGCTGACGATGCGCGCCACGGTGTCGGCATCCACGTGATCGCGAAGCTGGCCCAGCTCACGCGCCCGCTCGAGCGCGGCGGCGATGATCGCCAGTTCCTCGCGCGAGGCTTCGCGCTGCAGTTCCTGCATCGCCTGGCTTTCCACCGAGAGATCGTTGCGCAGCATGATTTCCATCATGTTGCGCAGGCGCTCGTCTTCGGCCAGTTCGCGGAAGGAGACCAGCAGCGCCGAGCGCAGGTCCAGGATCGGCGTGCTGCGCTTGGCCGAGGTGGTGCGGCGCATGCGCTCGATGAACGGCACGCGCTCGCGGTCGATCATCGCGGTCAGCACTTCGGCCTTGTTCTTGAAGTGCCAGTACACCGCGCCGCGGGTGAATCCGGCGCGCGCGCCGATCATCGCCAGGCTGGTGCCGGCGACCCCGTATTCATGGAAACAGACCTGGGCTGCGTCGAGGATGCCCTCGCGGGTGGCCTGGGCCTCTTCTTTGGTTTTTCTGGCCATTGCGCTGTGCAGTTGCTGGATGAAACCGGCCTGAATTGTACCGCTTTACAAACAAACATGCATGTATGTATATTTGCGCCCCACTGATCCTCAGCGAGGACTGCCTGTGAAAGCGGGCGGGTCTCGTTTCGGATATTTGCCGTCATTTGCTGCCTGTTTGTCGTCATTCTTCGCTTTTATCGGAAGTTGGGCTGCAGGCGCGCCCTTTTCCGTCTGCGAGCCCCTACCGCCATGTCCAGAACCCCGTACCGTCTTCTCGCGCTGTCCCTCGCGATCGCCCTGACCGTGTCCGCCTGTGGCGGTGGTGAGCAGGAGGGTCCGCAGGGCGGGCCTGGCCAGGTCACCGTGGCCACCCTTAAGGCCGAGCAGGTGGGCCTGACCCGCGAACTGCCCGGCCGCACCAATGCCTTCCTGGTCGCCGAAGTGCGCCCGCAGGTCAACGGCATCGTCGCCAAGCGCCTGTTCACCGAAGGGGGCCTGGTCACCGCGGGGCAGCCGCTGTACCAGCTTGATGACGCCAGCTACCGCGCCCAGGCCAACAGCGCCCGCGCCCAGCTGGCCCGCGCCGAAGCCACCGCCAATGCCGCGCGCCTGAGCGCCAAGCGCATCGGCGAGCTGGCCAAGGTCGAAGCGGTCAGCACCCAGGACAACGAAAACGCGATCGCCGCGCTCAAGCAGGCCGAGGCCGATGTCGGTGCCGCGCGTGCCGCGCTGGATGCGGCCAACGTGACGCTGGGTTATGCCCGCATCACCGCGCCGATCAGCGGCCGCATCGGCAAGTCGTCGGTCACCCAGGGCGCGCTGGTCAGCGCCGGCCAGGCCGAAGCGCTGGCCACCGTGCAGCAGTTGAACCCGATCTATGTCGATCTGACCCAGTCCGCCAGTGAGCTGCTGCAGCTGCGCCGCGAGCTGGCCAGCGGCCGCCTGCAGGACAACCAGACCCTGCCGGTGACGATCCTGCTCGACGACGGCACCGAGTTCGACCACAAGGGCACCCTGGAATTCTCCGAAGTCAGCGTGGACCCGACCACCGGCAGCTACGCGCTGCGGGTCAAGGTCGAAAACCCGGACCAGGTGCTGATGCCGGGCATGTACGTGCGTGCGCAGGTGGGCAGCGGCGTGCGCGAGAACGCGATCCTGGTGCCGATGCAGGGCATCGCCCGCGATCCCAAGGGCGATACCAGCGCCATGGTGGTCGGCAAGGACGACAAGGTCGAAGTGCGGCAGGTCAAGGTCAGCCGTTCGCTCGGCGACAAGTGGCTGGTCGAAGACGGGCTGAAGGCGGGTGACAAGGTCATCGTCGAAGGCCTGCAGAAGATCCAGCCGGGCATGCCCGTGCAGGCCACCGAAATGGGCGCGGCCCCGGCCAAGCCGGCCGCCGCGCCGGCGGCTCCCGCCGCCCAGCAGTAACCGGAGAATTCCATGGCACGTTTTTTCATTGATCGCCCCATCTTCGCGTGGGTGATTGCGATCATCATCATGCTCGCCGGTGGCCTGGCGGTGCTCAAGCTGCCGGTGTCGATGTACCCGGAAGTGGCACCGCCGGCCGTCGAGATCAGCGCCAACTATCCGGGTGCATCGGCCAAGGTGGTCGAGGACTCGGTGACGCAGATCATCGAGCAGAACATGAAGGGCCTGGACGGCCTGATCTACTTCTCCTCCAACAGCTCCTCCAATGGCCAGGCCACGATCACGCTGACCTTCCAGAGCGGCACCGACCCGGACATCGCCCAGGTGCAGGTGCAGAACAAGCTGCAGCTGGCCATGCCGCTGCTGCCGCAGGAAGTGCAGCGCCAGGGCATCAACGTGGCCAAGTCGAGCAGCGGCTTCCTGCAGGTGCTGGGCTTTGTGTCTGAAGACGGCAGCATGGATGCCAACGACATCTCCGATTACGTCGGCTCCAACATCGTCGATCCGCTGAGCCGTGTGCCGGGCGTGGGCAACATCCAGGTGTTCGGTGGCAAATACGCCATGCGCATCTGGCTGGACCCCAACAAGCTGCATACCTACAAGCTGTCCACCGCCGAAGTGATCACGGCGATCACCGCGCAGAACTCGCAGGTCGCCATCGGCCAGCTCGGCGGCGCGCCGTCGATCAAGGGCCAGCAGCTCAACGCCACCATCAACGCGCAGGACCGCCTGCAGACGCCGGAGCAGTTCCGCAACATCATCGTGCGCAGCGCGCAGGACGGTGCCGAACTGCGCCTGGCCGACGTGGCCCGCGTGGAGCTGGGGGCCGAATCGTACGACTTCGTGACCCGCTACAACGGCAAGCCGTCCTCGGGTATCGCGATCACCCTGGCCACCGGCGCCAACGCGCTGGCCACCGCCAACGGCGTGCGTGCCACCCTGGATGAAATGGCCCCGAACTTCCCGGCCGGCCTGAAGGCGGTGGTGCCGTATGACACCACGCCGTTCGTGCAGGTCTCGATCAAGGGCGTCATCAAGACCCTGATCGAAGCCATCGTGCTGGTGTTCCTGGTGATGTACCTGTTCCTGCAGAACTTCCGCGCGACCCTGATCCCGACAATCGCGGTGCCGGTGGTGCTGCTGGGCACGTTCGGCATCCTGGCCGCGCTGGGCTTCTCGGTGAACATGCTGACCATGTTCGCGATGGTGTTGGCGATCGGCCTGCTGGTCGATGACGCGATCGTGGTGGTGGAGAACGTCGAGCGGATCATGTCCGAGGAAGGACTCTCTCCGCTGGAAGCGACACGCAAATCGATGAGCCAGATCACCGGCGCGCTGGTCGGCATCGGCCTGGTGCTGTCGGCGGTGTTCGTGCCGATGGCCTTCATGAGCGGTGCCACCGGCGTCATCTACCGCCAGTTCTCGGCCACCATCGTCTCGGCGATGGCGCTGTCGGTGCTGGTCGCCATCGTGCTGACCCCGGCGCTGTGCGCCACCATGCTCAAGCCGCTCAAGAAGGGCGAGCACCACGTGGCCCACAAGGGCTGGTCGGGTCGCTTCTTCAACGCCTTCAACCGTGGCTTCGACAGCTCCAGCGCGAAGTATCAGCGCGGCGTGCGCGGCATCCTCGGCCGTCCGTGGCGCTTCATGGGGGTGTTCGCTGCGCTTGCCCTGGTGATGGGCCTGCTGTTCATGCGCCTGCCCAGCTCGTTCCTGCCCAATGAAGACCAGGGCATCCTGATGGCGCTGGTGCAGACCCCGGTCGGTGCCACCCAGGAACGTACGCTGGAATCGATCGACAAGCTTGAAAAGCACTTCATGGAGAACGAGGCCGACGCGATCGAGTCGATCTTCTCGGTGCAGGGCTTCAGCTTCGCCGGCATGGGCCAGAACGCGGGCATGGCCTTCGTCAAGCTCAAGGACTGGAAGGACCGTGATGCCGACCAGGGCGCGATGCCGATCACCGGTCGTGCCATGGCCGCGCTGGGCGGGATCAAGGACGCCTTCATCTTCGCCTTCCCGCCGCCGGCGATGCCGGAGCTGGGTATCGGTTCGGGCTACACCTTCTTCCTGAAGGACACCAGCGGTGCCGGTCACCAGGCATTGCTGGATGCACGCAACCAGCTGCTCGGCATGGCCGGGCAGAGCAAGCTGCTGGCCAACGTGCGCCCGAACGGGCAGGAAGACACCCCGCAGCTGCGCATCGATATCGATGTCGGCAAGGCCAGTGCGCTGGGTCTGTCGCTGGAGGCGGTCAATACGACGCTGGCGGCGGCATGGGGCAGCAGCTACATCGATGACTTCATCGACCGTGGCCGGGTCAAGCGCGTGTATGTGCAGTCCGACGCGCCGTTCCGCATGAACCCGGAAGACTTCAACTTGTGGTCGGTGAAGAACACCGCCGGTGAGATGGTGCCGTTCTCGGCCTTCGCCAGCCAGCGATGGGATTACGGTTCGCCGCGCCTGGAGCGCTACAACGGCGTGTCCGCGATGGAGATCCAGGGTGAGCCGGCGCAGGGCGTGGCCTCGGGCGATGCGATGAACGAAGTGGAGAAGCTCGCCAAGCAGCTGCCGGCCGGTTTCGACATCGAATGGACCGCGCTGTCCTACCAGGAACGCCAGGCTGGTTCGCAGACACCGCTGCTGTACACGCTGTCGCTGCTGATCGTGTTCCTGTGCCTGGCCGCGCTGTATGAAAGCTGGAGCGTGCCGACCTCGGTGCTGCTGGTGGCGCCGCTGGGCATCCTCGGCGCGGTGCTGGCCAACACCTTCCGCGGCATGGAGCGCGACATCTACTTCCAGGTGGCGATGCTGACCACGGTGGGCCTGACCAGCAAGAACGCGATCCTGATCGTGGAGTTTGCGAAGGAAAACCTGGAGAAGGGCGCCGGCCTGATCGAGGCGACGATGCATGCCGTGCGCGACCGTCTGCGCCCGATCATCATGACCTCGCTGGCCTTCGGCCTGGGCGTGCTGCCGCTGGCGATCGCCTCCGGTGCCGGTTCGGGCGCACAGCAGGCCATCGGTACCGGCGTGCTGGGCGGCATGCTGGTCGGCACGCTGCTGGGTGTGTTCTTCATCCCGCTGTTCTTCGTGGTGGTGCAGCGCGTGTTCAATCGCAAGAAGTACGGCAAGAATGCCGGAGGTTCCGATGCGTAAGCCCATGATGGCCAGCGTGGCGCTGGCCGTGAGCCTGGTGCTGTCCGGCTGCTCGACACTGGAGCCGCGCAGCACTGAAGTCGCCCCGGCGATTCCCTCGCAGTGGCCGGCAGCGGTCACCGCCGGGGCGCCGGCCACGTCGACGGCTGAGGTGGCCGACATCGGCTGGCGCGATTTCTTCGTCGATCCGCGCCTGCAGGCGGTGATCACCCAGTCGCTGGAGAACAACCGCGACCTGCGCGTGGCCGTGCTCAATGTCGAGCGTGCCCGGGCGCAGTACCGCATCCAGCGCGCCGACCGCGTGCCGGCGGTCGGGGTGCAGGGGCAGATGACCCGCAGTGGTGGCGATGCACCGGTGACCGAGCAGTTCAGTGCCAACCTCGGCGTGGTCGAGTTCGAGCTGGATCTGTTCGGGCGCGTGCGCAACCTCAGCCAAGCGGCGCTGCAGCAGTACTTCGCCGAGGCGGCCAACCGCCGCAGCGCACAGCTGTCGCTGGTGGCCGAGGTGGCCAATGCGTGGCTGACCCTGGGCGCGGACAGCGAGCAGCTGCGGATCGCGCAGGCGACGCTGGCCACCTATGAGGACTCGCTGCGGCTGACCGAAGCACGCCGGGAACTCGGTGGCGCCTCGGCGTTGGAACTGAGCCAGACCCGCACCCTGGTGGAAACCGCGCGCACCGATGTGGCGCGTTTTGCCGGGCAGGTCGCGCAGGACCGCAACGCGCTGGTGCTGCTGGCCGGTGGGCCGGTCGATGCCACGCTGCTGCCGCAGGCCGAAGTGACCGAGGTCGCCAGCGTGCGGCCGCTGCCGGCCGGGATGCCGGGCGATGTGCTGCTGCGGCGGCCGGACGTCATGGCCGCCGAGCACGTGCTGCTCTCGGCCAACGCCAACATCGGTGCCGCGCGCGCGGCGTTCTTCCCGTCGATCAGCCTGACCGGCAGCATCGGATCGGCCTCGTCGGAGCTGTCGGGCCTGTTCGACAGCGGCACGCGCGTGTGGAGCTTCATTCCCAAGCTCAACCTGCCGATCTTCCAGGGCGGCAAGCTGCGCGCGAACCTGGGCATGGCCACGGCTGACCGCGATATCGCGCTGGCACAGTACGAGAGGGCGATCCAGTCCGGTTTCCGCGAGGCGGCCGATGCGCTGGCGCTCAACGAAAGCCTGGATGCGCAGTTGTCTTCGCAGCAGGCGCTGGTGGCCGCGGCGGAGCAGGCGCAGCGGCTGTCGCAGGCGCGCTACGACGCCGGGCTGGACAGCTTCCTGACCCTGCTGGATGCACGGCGTACTGCGTATACCGCACGGCAGTCGCTGGTCAGCACGCAGCTGGCGCAGCAGTCCAACCAGGTGGCGTTGTACAAGGTGCTCGGCGGCGGTTGGCACGAGCGCGGTTGAGTCAATGCGGGTGCGGCCAGCCGGTCGCACCCGTGCCGGTCATGGGTCGTCGGCGCGACCATCGCCATGGCAGCGCCGCGCGCGATCCAGCGCGTTGCCGGCTTCGCGCGCCATGCGTTCGTACTCGCGGCGGATTTCTTCCAGGCGCTCTTCGTCCAGCTCTTCCAGATCGAGCAGTTCGTTGTTGGCGTCTTTGGTCGCGCGGATCAGCTCATCGAGCTTGATCTGGATCGCGGCGGTGTCCGCGTTCTGACTGTGCTGGATCAGGAACACCATCAGGAAGGTGATGATGGTGGTACCGGTGTTGATCACCAGTTGCCAGGTGTCGTTGAACCTGAAGATCGGCCCGCTCAGGGCCCAGACCACCACGATGGTAACCGCCGCCAGGAAGGTCCACGGCGTTCCCGCCGCATAGGACGCCTTCTTGGCGACAAGGTTGAAGAGACTGCGCAGTTTCATGAGGCACGACAGGCGATGGCCGGGGGTGCCTGCATCATTGGTGGGGCGCCGTGCAGGCGCTGTGCAGCCGGCGCGGGTCAGACGCGGGCATGCAGCCGCGGGCGCGAGGACAGGTCCTGGCGGCCGGCATGGTAGACGTGTTCCCAGCACTGGTCGACGAACTGGCGGGCCTGTTCTTCGGACAGGCGCGGCATGATCTGCAGCGCGTAGTGGGTCTGGAACATTTCATCGCGCTGCTCATCGCTGGCACGCGGTTGCGTGATCAGCGAATCGCAGGCGAATTTGATCCACGGCACGTAATGGCCGAATGAGCCCGTCCCGAGGTTGCCGTCGGCATGACGCTGGCGCCAGTAGCTGACTTCGGCGTCGACATCGATGACGGCAGGGATGGAGATCTGGGCGGAGGACATGGTCACTTCAATATGGGAAGAAGGGAATCTGGATGATGGCGTAGGGCGCGGTGCATGTGATGTCATGGCGATGTGGAGCCGGTGTGGCGGCTTTCGCTGCGGTGATCGCCCAGCAGATGCGCGTGGTGGACCACGCCCAGGCGTTCGGCCAGGGTCGCCAGCCGGTTGCAGACCGCGACGCGGTGATGCGGATGGGACCGCGTCAACTCATCCTGGATCGCCTGGTAGGCATCCCAGAAAGGCGCGGCGTTGTGGTGGCGTGCGTAATGCACCTGCAGTCTTTCCCACGCGTCCATCAACGCAGGTTCGACGGAGGAGGTGCGGCGGGTTTGGGCATGCATGACGTCTCCTCGACGATGGTGCCCCCTGTGCAACCACCTTAAGACGTTCATGCACCGCGGTTGTTAGTGCCGCGTGTTCGCGCTGTCCCACTGCAGTGGACGTCGCGTGACGGCACTGCAGGCAGACACCCAGGGACAGGGCCTTGCGCGCCGCCCCGCTCACTGAAGCATTCAGAACGTGGCAGTGCCCGCGCGCTGCGTTCGAGCATCGCGCGGACAGCTTCACCGCCGATCCGCGCGGAATCGGCTGCGCTTACTCGCCGATGTCTTCGTTCCAGACCTCGGGATGGGCGCTGATGAAGCCACCGAGCAGGTCGATGCAGGCCTGGCTCTGCATGTCGATCACCTTGACCCCGTTCTCGCGCAGCCACTCGATGCCGCCCTGGAAGGTGACCGACTCGCCGACCACCACGGTGCCGATGTTGAACTGGCGCACCAGCCCGCTGCAGTACCAGCACGGGGCTAGGGTGGTCACCATGATGGTGTCCTGGTAACGGCGCTGGCGGCCGGCCTTGCGGAAGGCGTCGGTTTCGCCATGCACGGACGGGTCGCCTTCCTGCACGCGGCGGTTGTGGCCGCAGCCGAGCAGGCGGCCGTCGTTGTGGTACAGCGCGGCGCCGATCGGGATGCCGCCTTCGGCCAGGCCCTGGCGGGCTTCGGCGATGGCGGTTTCGAGCAGGGCGGCGTAGTCGGGGGTGGTGATCATGCGCAATCCAGGGACGTGAAGGCCTTCATGATAGTGGGCGGCCTGCCGCAACGGCGCCGGCGGTGCGATAATCGTCCCCATGAGCGAATCCCCCTACAAGACTGGCACCACCCATTTCGGCTTCCGCGATGTCGCTGCGAAGGACAAGCAGAAGCTGGTGGGCGAAGTGTTCACCTCGGTCGCGCGCAGCTACGACCTGATGAACGATCTGATGAGCCTGGGCATCCACCGGGCGTGGAAGCGCTACTACGTCGCCACCGCGCAGGTGAAGCCGGGCGACCGCGTGCTCGATCTGGCCGGCGGCACCGGCGATATCGCCGCGCTGATCAAGGAGCGGGTGGGGGACGAGGGTGAAGTGGTGCTGGGCGACATCAACGCCGGCATGCTCTCCGTCGGCCGTGACCGGCTGACCAACCGCGGCCTGGTCGCCGGCCTGAACTACGTGCAGTGCAACGCCGAGGCGCTGCCGTTCCCCGATGCGAGCTTCGATCTGGTCACCATCGCCTTCGGCCTGCGCAACGTGACCGACAAGGAAGCCGGCCTGCGCGAGATGCACCGCGTGCTCAAGGTGGGCGGCCAGGCGCGCGTGCTGGAGTTCTCCGAAGTCACCGCCGACTGGTTCAAGCCGATCTACGATTTCCACTCCTTCAAGATCCTGCCCAAGCTGGGCCAGCTGTTCGCGCGTGACGGCGACAGCTACCAGTACCTGGCCGAGAGCATCCGCAAGCATCCGCCGCAGGAACAGCTCAAGACCATGATGGCCGAGGCCGGTTTCGAGCGTTGCCATTACAAGAACCTGACCGGTGGCATCGTTTCGATTCACTCCGGCTACAAACTTTGAGACAGCGGTCCGGTTCCCGCTGAGGGGGCTCGGCCACACTGCAGGCAGGCTGTCGAAGAGGGCCTGCCATGCGCCTGTACCGCGGGCTTGCCCGTGTGTTTCCCCGCTCGTTCACCGCCAAGCTGATGGCGGTGGTGTTTCTTGGCCTGCACGTCCCGCTGCTGGTCCTGCTGCTGTGGATGGCCGCCACCGGCCACTATGAGCGCGGGATGATGTGGACCGTGGTCGGGGTGGTGCTGCTGGCCACGCTGCTCGGCACGGCGATGGCGATGATGGCGCTGTACCGCCTGATGGCGCCGCTGCGCCAGGCCGCCGATGCGCTGGAGGCCTACTACGATGAGCAACGCCTGCCGCATCTGCCGGATCTGGGCCACGATGAAATCGGCCGGCTGCTGCGCAGCATCAACCGCAATCTGCATGGCGTGGATGCCGGCCTGCGCGACCTGCGCCGCAGCGTGCTGCTCGATCCGCTCACCCAGGCCTTGAACCGCCGTGGCTGCGAGCAGGCGCTGGCCGATTCCGCGGCCTGGGCCAGCGAAACGGACCGGCCGCTGACCCTGTTCGTGGTCGATCTGGACAACCTCAAGCCGATCAACGACGCCCACGGCCATCTGGCCGGCGACCAGGTGCTGGTGCGGCTGGTGGACACCGCGCGGCAGTGGCTGCGCGGCCCGGACTGGATCGGCCGCTGGGGCGGTGACGAGTTCCTGCTGGCCGTGCACGCTGACGGCAACGAGGCGGGGGAGCGGGTGACCCGCTGGCTGGCGCAGCTGGCCGCGCCTGCGCGCGCCGGCGACCCGCCGGTGCGGGCCAGTGCCGGAGCGGCGGGCTATCGTCCCGGTGACGACCTGCGCGAGGCCTATCGGCGCGCCGATGCGGCGATGTACCGGGCCAAGTACGCCGGGGGCGGCCGCCTGCTGCGCGCGGAGGACTGAATGCGCGAACCGCCACGCGCGGCCTGCGCGGGCGCTCGGGACAGGGGGTAAACTGGTCGTTTCACCCTGATCGGTCCCGAGTTCATGCGATCTCCGTTCCTGTTGATTCCCCTGGCCGTCGCCCTGGCGTCCGGCTGCTCCAAAGAACCGGCGGCTCCGACCGTCGATCCCACTGCCACCGCCCCGGCGAGCACTGCCATGAAAGCCGACAGCCGCAGCCACGATGAAAGTTCCTACGCCGAGCCGGACAAGGTCGTCGTCAAGGACATCGCGCTGGACCTGAAGCTGGATTTCGACAGCAAGCAGATCGGCGGCACCGCGACCTACACGCTGGAGTGGAAGGACAAGGCCGCCAAGCAGCTGGTGCTGGATACCCGTGAGCTGAGCGTGGAGAAGGTCGAGGCGATCGCCGCCGACGGCAAGGCCGCGCCGCTGCCCTTCGTGCTGGCGCCGGCCGACAAGGTGTTCGGCAGCAAGCTGAGCATCGAGACGCCGGACCAGCCGGCCAAGGTCGTGATCACGTATCACACCGCACCAACCGCCTCGGGCCTGCAGTGGCTGGAGCCGTCGATGACCGAGGGCAAGAAGCTGCCCTTCATGTTCAGCCAGTCGCAGGCGATCCACGCCCGTTCCTGGGTGCCGCTGCAGGACACCCCGAG
>Ga0160437_1000068_pt1 | contig 64559 bp, 56 predicted proteins | sample HID1975I_E0MG_FD_108227 | JGI IMG/M metagenome (GOLD analysis project Ga0160437, IMG submission 108227) | Enriched soil microbial communities from UW Madison campus, WI, USA - HID1975I_E0 MG | ecosystem: Environmental > Terrestrial > Soil > Unclassified | place: USA: Madison, Wisconsin... | reverse complement strand
CGCCATCAACCGCTTCCTGGCCGAGCACAATGAAAGCCCAAAACCCTTCGTCTGGACCGCTGATCCTGACAAAATCATCGCCGCCGTCAGGCGCGGGCACCAAACGTTAGATTCCAATCACTAGGGCGCTTGCGGTCTATGTAACGCGCGCGGCTTTTCTCGGCAGCATCATCGTTGTCGCTGCGATTGCAGGATGGCGTCGATTTCGAGCGATATTTAGCATTTTCGGCTAATGCCGGCTTTATAGCCCTCTTGCCTGTTGATTACCACTGAGAAGTGACCCCGGGGGGGATGCGGACGAAATCTTGGACCACCATGGAGGTAGTTCATGTATTCCTACGCAGACAGGATCCGGGCGGTTGAGTTGTATCTCAAGCTCGGCAAGCGGATTAGGGCCACCATTCGCCAGCTGGGTAATCCTACCAAGAATGCGCTTAAAGGCTGGTGCCGAGAGTACGAGCAGCAGCAGGATTTGCGAGAGCGCTGCGCGCCTCGATCGCCGAAGTATTCCGAGGCTGACAAGCAGGCGGCGTTGGAGCACTACCGCACTCACGATCGCTGCATTGCATCGACGATGAGAGCCTTGGGTTATCCCGGTCGTGGCACCTTAACGGCGTGGGTTCGAGAGGCGTTTCCGGATGCGAGGGCATCCATGGTCGGTCGATCCTGGCGTCCCGCGTATCCCGAAGCCTTAAATCAGGCCGGTGTCATCGCGTTATGCTGTGGAGACGAAAAGGCGCAAGAGGTAGCGGATCGTCTGGGCGTTTGCCGACCGACATTGTACAACCGGAAAAGCCAGTTACTGAGTCATGAGGCTCTGTCAGCTATGAAGCACCGCAGTACCTCTCCGCCAGCGTCGGAGCGCGAGGCGCTTGAACGCCAACTCGAAGCCTTGCAACGCGATATCCATCAACTGCAACTTGAGCATGACCTCCTGAATAAGGCCAACGAACTCTTAAAAAAGGCCTGGGCGTCGATCTGCACCTCTTGGGAAATCGGGAGAAGACACAGCTGGTTGACGCCCTCAAAGATATCTATCGGCTGCCGGAGTTGCTCACCCAGATAGGTTTGGCGCGAAGCTCTTACTTCTACCATCACGCCCGGGTGAACCTCGCTGACAAGTATGATGTCATTCGGCGCCGCATTACCGCAATCTTCGAAGCCAATCACCGCTGCTACGGCTATTGCAGAGTACAGGCGTTGCTGGCCAAACAAAGCGTGACAATCTCGGAGAAGGTTGTGCAGCGGTTGATGAAGGAGGAATGCTTGGTCGTCGCCAAGCCCAAACGGCGGCGCTTTAGCTCGTACTTGGGCGAGATCAGTCCTGCGCCCGAGAACCTGATCAATCGCGATTTCCACGCGAAGCCGCCTAACGAAAAATGGCTCACCGACATTACGGAGTTCCAGATCCCGGCCGGCAAGGTATATCTCTCCCCCATCATCGATTGCTTCGATGGCATGAACGCTCATCAGCCGGGCGCAAACTTCATCCGCCTTTGCCCGGTCAGTGAGAAGGCGATTGTATGCCCGCAACTGCTCCTCGATCGTCTCCATGGACGCAATGAGCGGAGCAAACAGGGCCTTCAAATCGGGACGCTGTGCATAGAACGCCATCAGGCGTTCGGTACGCCGGCCCGGCGTTCTGGCGGTGCCCATACGCAGGCCGAACAGCTTCAGGAGGCCACGCAGCTGATTGGCCATGGATGTCCGTGCGGTGATGAGCTGGGCGCGGATACGCAGGGCCGCCCTGTCTATATGCGTGGCCGACGCTTTCATGTGGACGCGTTTGTACCAGCCCGTGCGCGCCAGCTGGGCAAGCCCTTCCGCGTCATGGACATCGCTGCGGGCAGAAAGGACGCCCTTCGCGTGCCGGGCGCAGATACATTCTATCGCGACACCACGCTCGACCAGCCCATGATACAGGAACGTCGATAACGTTCCCGTCTCCAGCACCACGCGTGTCAGATCGCTGCAATGTTTGTTAAGCCATTTGGCCAGAACATCGGGATCGCTCTCGACAACATCTCGCCGCAACACTTTCCCGTCGACGTCGACCACGCAGATATGCGTCGTCTTGTCATTCACATCCAATCCTGCGTAGATCGACATCGGTCATCCTCCAGCATTGAAGCGCCAAGGCGACTTCGTACCATGCACGAGGGTGGCTAAATCAATTACGCGGTGTCCCAACCCAAGGCGTTGCGCGTTTGTCGAAACGACTCTTTGGCGCCATTCAGACGCGAAAATCCGAAGTCAATCTGCAGACGGTCCGGTATGCGGTGCGTGTCGGCTAAAGCCAGCTCATCTTATAACCTGCAGCGAATGTTGCCGTCTGGATAGGGTAATCGATTGGGTCAGGCAAATGCACAGAGGCCTTCCGGCTTCAACTCCGGGCCCCACGAGACTGGATGGTTTGGGCCAGCGTGAAAACGCGTAACGCAGGCGTGCATTTTAGCTAACATACCGCAGGGCGACGCGGGATTCGATCTCACCAGCGATCAGCCAAGAGTGGCGAAGCCGATGGATTTCGGCGCATATTGGCGAAACTCCCTTCATAGTCATCCTACAAACTGTCCCAAAATGAGCAAAGCTGTCGTTAACTAACATTTAGCAATTGCTTACGGTGCTTAGGCTTTCTAAGCCCCCGACGGCGCCCGGTGCGGGGCGTACTGATGTGGACGACAGGGGCTACTCATGCCGTTCACACATTAAGCGGGGGCTTGATGATGATTGACTATTCATGGCGGCTGTCGCTTGCCGCCATCAAGGCCGGCAGCTTATTGCTTGCCGCGTTGCTTGTCATCGAGCCAGCAAAGGCTGCCACGGAGTCCGTGGCGATCGATGTCGTTGCCCGCATCAAGGAACGGTGCGGCTTCGCCGCCAACGGTCCAGCCAGCATCACCGCGCCGCGCGATCTCGAAGGCGCCGCCAACTTCTCTCTGGCAGTTGGGCTCGACTGCAACACACCTTATGCCCTGGGCGTAACGTCGCAGCGCGGCGCGCTGACGAATGTCGATGCGAACGACGACGGCTCGGGCTTTTCCTTCAGCAAGCGCTACCGGGTTTCGGTCATGCTCGAAACCGACAAGGGCGCCGTTCGCAGTGCGCCCTGTGCGTCCGACGAGATGGCGGATGGCGGACGGTGCGCTTTCGCAAGCCTCGTTCCCGGACGCGGCCTCAAGTCCGGCGCCGGCATCAGTGTCGGTCGCAATGCCGTGATCTCGATCGACTGGGCGGCGCAAGCTCTGAACCAGCCCCGCCTTGCGGCGGGCCGCTACAAAGACACCCTCATTCTGGTGGTTGGGCCACGCGCATAATTGCAGTCCACCCACACGGAGGGCGGAGCGTTGGGTCGACGCACCGCTCAACCATCGGCCGCCTGTCCCGGTAGCCGGTGCAAGTCGCAAGACCCGCGAAAGCGGTCTTCAATTCTCCGACGCGTTCCTGCGTCAAAATACTCAAGGAGTTGAATATGAAGCGTTCGATCCTCGCCGCCAGCGCGGCAGCCGTTTTCGCAGTCGCCGCCGGTTCGGCTAACGCCGCCGATACGCGCATCGACATCAATGCGCAGGTCGACAGCAAGTGCGGCATCTCTTCGCAGGCTTCGTCGATCACCCTGGGCGATCTGACCGATGCCAATGCCAAGGTCCGTTCGACCGTTACCGAAGAAATCGCACAGAAGCTGACCGACGCGCGCGTCGTTGCCTTCTGCAACAACGGCGGCAGCAACGTCCGCGTTGCCCGCGCCGTGCTCGCCCTTGACGGCGCTTCCGGCACCGGCCTCGCCCAGGGCGATTTCGCCCAGTTCATCCGTTACAACCTCGACACCTCAATCAACGGCCTGGCCCTCGACTCGACCTCGACCGACGAAGGCTCGACCGTGGCGCAGCGCTTCGGCGGCCACGACAGCCTCAGCTCGGCCGCTACCCGCGTCCAGTTCGTCAAGGCTGCCAGCCAGGGCGCCGCTGTCGCCTCGTCGAACGGCTCCAGCCGCACCGCCACCAACTGGTCGTCGCTGACCGATCGTCGGCTGGCTGCCGGCAACTACTCGGGTTACGTCTCGATCGAGCTGACCCCGGCTGCCTGATGTTGCTCGGAGGCGGACGCTTGCGTCCGCCTCCAGCTTCTCCTGCCCCTGCCCTTGGCCCTGCTTCCCGAGACCCGCTCATGACCACGCCTCTTCCCCGGCGCGCATTGCGCCCGCTGCTGTCGTTCCTCGCACTGATGGCGACCACCGCCCCCAGCCTGGCTTTGAACGTGCAGCCCGTCGTGGTCGACCTCCAGACGGCAGGTCGCCGGACTTCGGCCATCGTCACGTTGCAGAACACCTTCCCCGACACCGTGCCCGTCGAAGTGACGGTCCACCCGGTCAATGTCGTGAATGGGGAACTGCGCGAAGCTGAGGACGTCGAAAGCGACGATGTCCTCGTGTTCCCCAGCCAAGCGACCCTTGGCGGCAACCAGTCCCAGGCGTTCCGCGTCCAGTGGATCGGTCAGCCGCTGGAAGGCGAAAGCCGTCATTTCTATGTGACCATCGCCCAGCTTCCGGTTGCCATGCCGGAAAGCCAGAACGCGATTCAGGTCCTCCACCGCTTCAAGGTGCTCGTCAGCGTCGGGACGAACGACGAAGTGCCTTCGCTCAAGATCGTCGAAGCCAAGGTCGGCACGGATGCGGCCGGGAAACCGCAGCCGGTCATCACGATCGCCAACGATGGTGCCAATTACGGCTACGTCGCCACTAACCGCATGACCCTGATCGAGCGGCGCGGGGACGGTTCCGAGGCTTATCGCAAGACTTTCGAACCCGAAGAGATCCGCGAGAGCATGGGCCTCGGACTGGTGCCTTCTAAAGCCAGTCGAATTTTCCCCATCAACGTCGAACTCCCGGATGCCGGCGGCACCCTTTCGGTCGAACTGAATTCAGCCGGAAGCAAATGACGCCGTGGCGAACCGCCGTTCCCTCTATCTCCTAGGCCTTGCGGGCCTGGCGCCGGGATTGACGCTGTTCGGTTCACTCGCTGCCTATGCGCAGACGAATGTGCCCTCGCGGGCCGAAAAACCGACAACGCCGGGCGAACACCCCGCCGTTTCCCCGGAGCGCCTCAACCGAACCGGGCGCGACATCCCCATGGGAGGGCCGCTGTCCGACAACGGCTTCGTCCTGGGCGAGGTGTCCTACACGCTGACCGCAGACGACCGTATATTAGTCGACACCAAGGAGCTGCTTGCCCTGCTGCGCGGCGTCCTCTCCACCGAGGCGTGGACAAGGGTTGCCGCCGGCATCGAAAGCAAGGCTGCAATCTCTACCGGCGACATGCAGGCGCTAGGCATCGGTCTCGCTTACGACCAGGCCAGCCTCGGCCTGCTCATGACGCTGGACCCAACCCTTCGCGTGCGACAATCGATCCGCGTCATGGGCTACGACCCCGTGGCAGGGCCGATCCAGCCTGCTGAAGATGTTTCTGCCTATCTCACCGCCTTCGTTAACAGCGACTACGTGCACAAGGGAAGCCGGACCGGGTTCCAGACCCCGAACATCGTCTTCGACAGCGCGATACGGGTCAGCGGTTTCGTGCTCGAGAACGAAGGCAGTATCCAGGACAGCTTCCGGCGTGAAGGCACCCGTATCGTCTATGACGATGCGCGAGGCACCGCCAGATATACCGCAGGCGATCTGGAACCGGTATCGCGCGGGTTTTCCGGATCCAGCCCGATGGCTGGTCTCTCGCTTTCGCGGGTCTATGCCGACCTCGATCCGCAGCGCAACATCCAGCCGCGCGGTCAAAGGTCGTTCACCCTTACCCGTGCCTCCACGGTGGAAACGATCGTCAACGGGCAATCGGTGCAGGTGACCCGGCTCAATCCTGGTACTTACGACATTGGCGACTTTCCCTTCGCGCAAGGGTCCAACGACGTGAGGCTGATCGTCCGTGACGACAGCGGCCGCGAGAACGTGATCTCGTTTTCTATCAATTTCGATCGGACCCTGCTTGCCGCCGGCCTCAGCGAGTTCGGGCTCTATGGCGGCGTGAAAGCGCCGTTCGGTACAGGCGGCCGCCGCTACAGCGACGATCCGATCGCTTCCGGCTTCTATCGCCATGGCCTGACCGAGGAATTGACGGTCGGAGGAAACTTCCAGCTTCAGCGCCGGGGCGGCGTAGGCGGCGCCGAGGTTGTCTGGGCCTCGCCCGTCGGCACCCTGGCCCTCAACCTCGCCGGCTCGCATAACAAAGACGTCGGCAGCGGCTATGCCGTCAATGTCGGCTACGAGCTTTCGCGCGTTGGCACGGGCGGCAACGCCCGCTCGCTGACAGCTTCCATCCAGGCGACCAGCAGGAACTTCGCGCTGCCGGACAGCCTCTCCGCCAGCAACCCCTACGCTCTGGATCTGGGCGCAACGTACTCCCAATCCCTCGGCGCCGACCACTATTTCAGCCTCGACGGGTTCTATTCGGTTGCTCGCGGCGATCGGAAGGATCAGTCCACCGCCCGCGCCACGTACGGGTGGCGGCCCAACCAGCGTCTGCTGCTGACGGCGGAAGCATCCTACCAGAGCAGCGAACGAAGGTCCGGCCCGGGCGCCCGGGTTTCCCTGATCTACCGCTTCGACCGGAGCTCGAGCGTCACCGCCGATCTCGATAGCCAGCGCGAGCGTGCCCGCCTCAGTTACCAGCGCTCCAGCGGCACCGGCGTCGGATCCTACAATGCCTCGGCAAACATCGACCGGGTCGAGGATTCGGTAGGCGTCAATGCCGCTGCGAACGTGCTCCTCAACCGCGCGGAACTCGGCGCGGCCCACAACACATCGTTTTCGAACAGCGGCGCGATCATCGACCAGCGCACATCGCTGCGCACGGCCTTCTCGGTGGCCTATGCGGGCGGCAGTGTTGCCCTGTCCCGCCCGATCTACGACAGTTTCGCAATCGTGAAGCCCCATGCCTCACTGGAAGGCAAATCCGTCTACATCGATCCCCGCAAGGACGAGTACGTCGCCAGGTCGGGCACGTTCGGCGGCGCGGTCATGTCGCAGTTGACGTCTTATTCTCCCCGGCTGCTGACTTATGACGTGCCCGATGCGCCAGCCGGCTACGATATCGGATCGGGTATCGTCCAGTTCAGGCCGCCCTATCGCTCAGGCCATCTGGTAGAGATCGGGTCGGACTACTTCGTCACTTATACCGGCCAATTGCTGATGCCGAGCGGCGCGCCGCTCGAGTTGGTGGGCGGGAACGCTTTCGAACTCGCGGCGCCTGATCGCAAGCCGGTACAGATGTTCACCAACCGCAGCGGCCAATTCGCTGTGCAAGGTCTGCGTCCAGGCAAATGGCGCATCGAGATGCCCATGAACGATGGGAAGCTCGTCTACATGATCGACGTGACGACAACCGAAGCCGCATTGCAGCGCGGCGGTGCATTGAAGCCCGAGGGAACCCCATGAAGATCGCCGCCACGCTCCTGACCTGCGCCGTCCTCACCCTGGTTCTGCCTGGGGCGGCCAGGGCCAACTGCGCCGATTTCCGCGCCTCCGCGAGCGAACTCACCCTCGACTACGATCCGTTCAATCCGGCCGAAATCGAGCGGAACTTCACCATTCACGTCCGGCGCCTGGATCCGCGCGTCACAGCCGTGCGCCTCGTGCTTGCCAATCCCGGCGCGATCAATCGCGGCGCGGCGCTGGGGCGGAGGGATTCGGTACGCTACGATATCCGCTGGGTGCGCGATGCTGGCCGCATGGTCCTGATCTCCGGCGCGGAACAGCCCAACCCGACCAACGGGGCGGTTGTTCAGTTCGGTGCCGGCGCCAGCGGAGACAACGTCAACGAAAGCTTCCGCATCCAGATACCGGCCGGTCAGGGGATCGTCGCCGGAAACTACTATCAGCCGCTCGAACTGCGGTTCGTATGCCTTGCCGGCAGCGACGAACTTGACCGCGGCATGCAGCTTGGCAGCCAGGTCGCGGTAGATCTGACAGTGCCGGAACGTATCGCCACGTTCGTCGGATCGATGGGTACGCAGCGCGGACGTATTGATTTCGGAGATGTGGACGGCTCCAGCGGCAACGTCATCCGCGGTCTCACGGTGACTGCCCAGTCAACAGTGCCTTACGAAATCCAGGTGGACAAGGAGCGCGGCACCATGAAGCGCTTTGCCGGGGATGACGCCGCTCTTCCCTACGCGCTGAAGGTGTCGGGTTTCCCGGTGGCCGACCGCTCGATGATCGCTTGCAGCCAGACGCCGGCTCCGGGTGGGCGAAGCCATGGCGTGCAGGTGGAACTTGCCGGAAACGATTTGCATCGCCTGCCGGCAGGTCAGTATGCGGACGTCGTCACGCTCACGTTCTCACCCCGCCTTGGGCTTTCGGGGGGCGAGGGATGCTCGTCGGTCCGCCCCTGATAGGCCTTGCAGCTTAAAACACTGCGCCCTTGGGTTCGGCTTCGAGACTGAAGTCCATATCCACGGCCGGCGCCTGGTTCAGGACAAGCCGGAGTTGGCGCTCCCGATAGGCGGGGGTGCGATTATCGACGATTACCGTGTGCGTCTGCGTCGGTGAGAGCGGTACACGAACGCCGCCGACATCCACCCAGGCATCCACCAGTCCGGCAGGATGGTTGAGCGTGATTTTGTAGCCGGCGAGGCTGTTGCACAGTTCGCGCATCGTTCCGAGATCGTTGGCACCGGTTTGGATGGCATGCGCGGGCGGTGCGGAGATGCTGACCTGGCAGACCGTGGGTACGCGGCCGGTAACGGCAATCGAAGCGCCGTCGTAAGCGGTGGCGGAAGCTGCGGGAAAAAGCAGCAAAACTCCCACCAACGCGCAACGTTTCATTCCAGACGTGAGCATATTACCCTCCTGCTGAAATCGACAATCGCGTGCCGAACTGAAATCGACGTAAAGCGGCTTAGTTAACAAGTCCTTTTGGCTATCAAGTCCGCATCAGGGGCAACCTTGGCCATTCGGGCAGCACAAAGTCCTGCCAAAGCTGCGCTCCGAGCCAGGAGCATCCTAATGCTCGTATGAACACGTTGCCACGAAAGGCGCTTCTGAAAGCTTGAGGGCGGCATCTCAGCACTTGCTTCGCCTTCTTCCTCCATCGGTCATTGCAGCGGCCAGATGAGCTTACACTCGGACCCATTTCAAGCGTCGCTGACTGTGGTCGGCAACGGAAAAACGTCCGCTGAAGGTCGTTTACGGGCGCAGATGCGCCTCCACCGGGTAGGGTCTGGCTCCTCGCTGTAGCGAGGAGCCAGATAGCTTCAGTTTCAGTGCCTTCTGCGAGCGTCAAAGCATCCTCCACGTCCACGCCCCGGTATCTGACCGTGCTTTCAATCTTCATGTGGCCAAGCAAAATCTGGACCGCCCGGAGATTTCCAGTCGCCTTGTAGATGATCGATGCCTTGGTTCGGCGCAAAGAGTGCGTGCCGTAATCTTCGCCGGACAAGCCGATACCGGTAACCCATTCGTCGACAAAGGAAGCATATCGGCGGGTGCTAATGTGGGCTGCGTGATCGGTGCGGCTAGGAAATGCAAAGTCCTCCAAGGATCCACCTCGGAATTCGAGCCATTTGAGTATGGTCAAGCAGGCTTCCAGGAGATGCGTCAGCAGCCTGGGCTTCCGTGTCGTCAGACACTCGAAGATCGTGTCGGCGTGATCAAATGTCGGGCTATTTGGTAGGCCTTCCAACATTTCGACCGTTGCCCGCTCCGCGCCGGCGATCCGTAGAAAATAATCCCACGGCTCACTATCAACGAATCCCTCATCACCGCGTTCCAGGCCGCACCCTCGCCGCACACGCTCTGCGCGCTTCGGTCCGACCTTGAGGCGGTTGACCTGTCGTGCCGGCGCACCCGCCGCATAACGCAGCCCGCCACGCCCGAGGTGATTGCGGACTATCTCGATGCGCGGGCAGAGGAGGGCAGCGAGCCGGCGTCGCTCTCGCGCTACAAGGCCTCGATCGCTCGGGTGCATAAGCTGCTTGGCATCGCCGACCGGACCCGGCGCCGCTGGTCAGGCTGCGGCTCGCAGCCATCAACAAAGCAAAGGGGGTGGCGCAGACCCAGGCGCGGCCGCTGCGAGTCAAGGGGCCGGTGCGGGACATTGCGAGTGATGCGCCGCGCGGGCTCAACATTATTGCACTGCTTGACAGCTGTCCCGACGATATTCCGGGGCTGCGCGACCGCGCGCTGCTGTTGGTGGCCTACGACACCGCTAGCGTTCCTATCCGCGTCTTCACCTGGACATAGAAGCGAACGTCGGCCGTCTGCAGCTCGGCGTCCTAATCGCTTTTCGCCACGACCGCTTCACGCCGGCCTCCCCGCGCGAAGGAGGCAATTGGCGACATAAAGGTGCTGATAGAGAAAGCCGCGATGGACGGATTCGATACGATTGAGTTGCCGCGGATCGAGCACGATCGGCCTTTCGCCTTGCGAGGGTGAAGCTTGCTCCATCGCTGGCTCGTCCCGGCTTTCGAGGTCAGGCATGGATTACCCCTGGCGGCGCATGAACTCGGCGAACAGCGGGACGCTGAAATCGAGATAGCCGTGATCGGTGCTGTAGATCATGCCCTTGGAGATGATGCTCGATCTGGCCGGTCCCAGGGATTTTTGAGTGCGGTCCATGGCTTGGGCAATGTCGGCCATCGCGTAGGGGCCATCGCCGAGTTGGGCCATCGCCTTTACGAACTGGACTTCCGCCTTGGTCAGGCGATCGATCCGCACTTTGAAGAAGCCTTCGTCTAACAGCGCCAGCGTTTCGGCGTAGGAGTGGTCGACATCGGCAAGAGTTATCTCTGGCCCATCCGCGTTGTTCCACACGACCGATGCCCATTCCTGGATGAAGAATGGATAGCCCTTGGTACGTTCAACGATGGCCTGCAGCGCTTCAGGGGCGATGCTGGCCTCTTCTTCGACGATCGGCTTTTCTATCGCCTGCCCGGCTGAGGGCGGATCGAGCGGCCCCACCGCAGGATATTGAAACAGCCGCTCGGCATAGGATTTTGCTTCGCCCGCCAGGCGGGCGATCTGCGGCAGGCCGGCGCCGACAAGAAGAACGGGCAAGCCTTCCTGCGACATTCGGTGCAGCGCGACGATGAGTGCCGAGAGGTCAGGTTCGGAAAGATACTGAACTTCGTCGATCAACAGGACCCAGCCACGTTCTGCAGCCTGCGCCGCTTTCCCGATCAGCGTGAAGAGATCCGGCGGGTCGTACTGAAGGTCGCCGGTATCGGCGAGACCCGGCTCAGGATCGACGCCGACTTCGACGCCTGCTATCTCGATCTTGAAGATAGAGGCAAAGTTGCGCAGACCCTTGAGGCCGCGCGTTGCAAGCTGCTTGGCCGTTTCCACCCCGGAGAGCGAGCGCATGACCTTGCGCATCTCGGGATAAAGAAGGCGGGCAAGGCTTTCGCCTTCCGGCGATTCGACCCGCGAAATCAGGAGGCCTTCGCGTTCCGCGTTTCGGCCGATTTCATTGAGCAGCACGGTCTTTCCGGTGCCCCGCAAGCCCAGCAGCATGATCGACCGGGCACTTCGTCCCTTGATCGCTCGCCCAGAGGAAATCCGCGCTGCCTCCAGGATCGCGTCTCGGCCTGCCAGCTCGGGAGGACGGCTGCCGGCGCCGGGCGCAAACGGATTACGGTAGGGATCCGTGTTGTCTTTCGTCGGCTGTCAGAAGTGTCTAGCGCTTTATAGGGCCGACTATCAAAAATTGCTAGACTTTGATAGACATCGCTAGGAGGCCCGCCGTTGTGGCTTCCACTCAAATATGGGAGACGGATCGCACGGTCGGTCGGTGGCCATGCCGCCTGACCGCAAATCAGGTGCTCAGAGACGTCGCCAGGCAGGCGACGCAGCCTCCGTCGTTCCATTTGCGGCAATTGATGATGAATCGACCCCAGTGTCGCCATCGCGCTCCGTTCGTGTCATTCCCGCTGGATCGACGATAAGACGGAACTGGCGCGGCATGCCCGCAGGTGAGGTCAGCGCAAGTTGAGCATGGTCACTGCTGAGGGCGCGCGCGGACGGATACGCGAGTATCCTGCCGGGGGTGGGCGGGTGTGCTGCACTGCCACTGGATGAGGGGCAGATGGCCAGCGCACGAGAAACTTTCCGCCGAATGGCGACGATTACGGCCAAATCGGCTAAGGCGGAAGGCGCGATGCTGCTTTCCGCTGGCGAGTTATCCCGACAGCATGACGCTTGCTCGGCGGAACCTATCTGGCCAAGGATTGCTGCCAGGGGCGCGCCGAACTGTGCGAGCCGCTTCTGGCCGAACTTACCTGCTGCTTAAGAGGCAACGATGACCGATGTCGTGATCTACCATAACCCCCTTTTCCGGGACCTCTCGTAATGGCTCGGCCATGATCAGGAATGCGGGCATTGCGCCTCATGTCGTCAGGTACCTGCAGACGCCGCCAAACCGTTCGCTGCTGGTGGAACTCATTGAGCGGGCCGGCATTACGCCACCCGCTTTGCTGCGCGAGACGGGTACGCCCTGTGCCGAACCCGGCCTCGGCGACGAGACTTTGACGGACGAGGCCCTGATCGACGCGATGATGAAGCATTCAATTCTCATCAATCGGCCTCTGGTGGTGTCGCCGCTGGGCGTAGAGCTTTGCCGCCCTTCCAAAGAAGTGCTGGATATCCTGCCGACCGAGCAGCGCGGCACTTTCGTCAAGGGAGACTGCGAAGTTTTGGAAGCAAGCCGGCGATGAGCATCTTGGTTCGCCGGGCAACGGTCGACGATGCGCGCGCCATTGCCGCCATCTACGCGCATCATGTTCTGCACGGCACGGCGACGTACGAAGTCTTGCCGCCGACCGAGGGCGAGACCGTTGAGAAGATCTTGACGGTGTCCGGCCGGGGCTGGCCTTTCCTTGTCGCCTGCGATGGCGGTCAGGTGGTCGGCTATGCCTACGCCACGCAGTTCCGGGATCGACCGGCCTACGCCTATGCCTGCGAGAACAGCATCTACGTGGCGCACGACCGGCGCGGTGGCGGCATCGGCAAGCGGCTGCTCGAGGCCTTGCTGGAAGCCGCTGAGGCCCACGGGTTCCGGCGGATGGTTGCGGTCATCGGCGGGGCGGAGCCTGCCTCTGTAGCCCTCCATGGTTCCTGCGGTTTTGAGCACGCTGGACGCTTGACAGGCATGGGCTGGAAGGCGGGCCGCTGGCTCGACACGGTTTACATGCAGATCGCTTTGGGCAGCGGCATCGCGACCGGGCCCGGTGCTTCCGGCACGGACTGACGGCCATGTCGTTGTTCGAGCGTTATCCCCAGCGACCTGCCGCTGCCCGATCAAGTAGCAAGAGACGATCACTCTGCTGTGCATGAATTGCGCGAGCACGCGCTCTGGTCGGAAGGCATGGTCTGGTGCAGCCCAGAGCGCCGCGGCTAAATCAGCGGCATCAAGAAGACGCAGAGTGATCATATGCCGCTCCAAATGTTCTGGATGCTGGCGACGCAGGGACGCTTGTTGTCATGCAGGTGTCCGGCGGCTCGCAATCGTTCAATGCGGTCAATTCGTGGCGCCTGCTAGGTCGCTGGATGCGAAAGTTTACGCCGCAACTAGTCCTCTATTGCGATGGCCTATAGGGAATTTGACGAAGCCAGACGGATGCGAGCGTCGAGTTATTACGAGCGCTGGAGGAATTGGTGCGCTTCACGGTGTCGATGCGGCCGCACTCGGGGCATCTCGTCGACCGCTGGTCCGAACGCAAGGAGGCTGGGCTTCCGGTCGATAGTGCAGCAGATCACTCCGCAATTGCAATCGCGCCTTAATCCTGATGGCCGGCCTGTGCCATCGAATGACCGGTCTGGATCTAAGCGCAATGGGGGTGAATATCTGAGATAAGGCCCAGAGCCGCCGCTCTGCTGTAATTCCGAGGTTCTTGCAACAGCAAGGACCCAGCGCAGTTTCAGATTTCAGTCCCCTCTGCGAGCGTCAACACGTCCACCCCGAGATATCTGACCGTCGCAACGGCAGAGATGGTGCCGTTGTCGCAAGTGAAGCTGCGGTGGAGCCCGCTTATTTCGTTGCAACTGTAGGTCGGGCATGCGGACTAGCGTTGCTTTGACGTCCGCAGGATGAATTCCGACATTAGCCGCACGAGATCGTTACCGCGCTCGTTCAACATGTTGTGGCCGCAGTTCGGCAAGCCGATCAGCCACGCACCCGGTCTCGACTTGGCGATGGCGAGGAGCGGCCATGCCCTTGCGGCCGGAAAACATGCGCCGAACCGGGTGACGATCGCTGCAGGGCAACCTGCCACCCCGGCCGCCGCCCCAGCCGACTGCGTCACCGTCGACCAGCACCCCGAAGCCATCGAGGTGAACGTCGGCCTCACGCGCTGGCGCGTTCCCCGGCAAGGTAGCGCCGTGATCGCCTCTGCCGAACGCGGCGGCCGCGTGCTGCTGCGCGATGTCTCACTAGTCGCCCGCGCGCAGGATGCCGCTTCAGCCGAGGAAGCGGACACGCTTTCCCAGCGCCGCTTCACCAGTAGGATCGAGAGCGTCACCGTCGAGCAATCCGGCCCGGTCCGCGCGGTGCTGAAAATCGACGGCACCCACGCAGGCGCTGCGCGCTCTTGGCTGCCGTTCAGCCTGCGCCTCTACTTCACCAGCGGCAGCGACGCGGTGCGGATCGTCCATAGCTTCATCTGGGACGGCGATTCCGCCCACGATTTTCTCTCCGGTCTGGGCCTCCAGGCCACCGTACCGATGCGCGGGGCCCTGCATGACCGTCACGTCCGCCTCGCGACCGAGGCCGGCTTCTTCTCCGAAGCCGTGCGTCCGCTGACCGGCCTGCGCCGCGACCCCGGCGAAGCGTTCCGGCAGGCGCAGATCGATGGCCTCGCCGTGCCCGATATGGCCAACGTGCCCGAAAAGTTCGCGCCGCTGCTGGAAAGCATCCCCGCCTGGGGCGACTTCCGTCTCTTCCAAGGCACGTCGGAAGGCTTCGTGGTGACCAAGCGCACCGCGAAAGGCCACGCTTCGATCCAGTCGATTGAGGGCCACCGCGCACGCGGACTGGCCTATGTCGGCTCCCCTCAGGGCGGCGCGGCGATCGGCATGGCGGACTTCTGGAAGCGTCATCCCGTCCAGCTCGACATTGTCGGGGCGAGCGGCGACGAGGCCCAGCTCACCGCATGGCTCTGGGCGCCCGATGCCCCGGCCATGGACATGCGCTCCTACCGCGACGTTCTGGGCATGACCGACTACCCCGCGCAGAACCGGGGCCTCGACGTGACTTACGAGGACTACGAGCCGGGCTGGGATTCCGCACAGGGCATCGCACGCACTAACGAACTCTGGCTCTGGGCGCTGCCCGCGACGCCCGACGCGACCGAACTGGAAAGCTACGCCGCGCATGTCGCCCGCCCGCCACGCCTTCAGGCGAGCCCCGCGCAGATCCGCGCCGCCGGAGTGTTCGGAGACTGGGCACTGCCCATCGCCAGAGGCCCGGCGGCCGAGGCCGTGGAGCGCCAGAACGACCTCCTGCTGGGCCATTACCAGGGCGAGATCGAGCGTCGCCATTGGTACGGTTTCTGGAATCACGGCGACGTCATGCACACTTACGATGCCGACCGGCACCAATGGCGCTACGACATCGGCGGCTATGCTTGGGACAACAGCGAACTCTCGACCGACCTCTGGCTCTGGTACAGCTATTTGCGCACGGGCCGCGCCGACCTGTTCCGCATGGCCGAGGCGATGACGCGCCACACAGGTGAGGTCGACGTCTATCACGCCGGGCCATGGGCCGGGCTCGGAACCCGCCACGGCGTCCAACACTGGAGCGACAGTTCAAAACAGCCCCGCGTCTCCAACGCCGCCTATCGCCGCATCTATTACTACCTCGCCGGCGACGAGCGCGTCGGCGACCTGATGCGAGCGCTTGTCCATTCCGACCGTGCGCTCCAGAAAGTCGATATCGGCCGCAAGGTGGCTGATCGCGCGCTGGAATCGCTGCCACCCGGCGGCATCGCGGCCGTCACGAAGCCGCAGGGCCTGCCCGAAGGCGTGATCCAGCTCCAGTTCGGCACCAGCTGGGGGAGCCTTGTCGCCGCGTGGTTCACTGAGTGGGAGCGTACCGGAGACGGTCGCTGGCGCGACCGCATCGTAGCAGGCATGGACAGTATAGCCAGTTTGCCGCGGCAGTGGTGGGCGGGCGGCGCGAATTTCGACCTCGCAAGCGGCCGCTTCGTGTCAGGCGGTGATCAGATCAGCGTCAGCCACCTCAATGCCGTGTTCGGCGTGGTCGAGATTATGGCCGAAGTCCTGCCGTTGATCGACGCGCCCCGCTACCGCGCAGTGTGGGTCGACTACTGCGCTTGGTACAACGCTCCCGCCGCCGATTGGCAGCGCCGCTTTGGAGAGCCTCCGCGCGGACACAACTTGCGACAGGCCCATTCGCGCCTCACCGCCTATGCTGCGCATGCGCTTGGCGATGCAGCCTTGGCGGAACGGGCGTGGCGGGAATTCCACGAAGGAGAATTTCCCGACACAGTGAGGGAACGGCGGGTCGGGGAGGGGCAAGTCGAGATAGATGGCCTTTCTACCAATAGTGCCGCACAATGGGGGTTGGCGGCTATTCAAAACCTGGCCCTTTTATCGCCGAGTGTTGTCGAGGCGATGGAGCACGGCGGGTAGCGGGGCTGCTGGTTTCCTAAAGCCCCCACACCGCGGAGTGCCTCCATCATTTCTGCGAAACCGTTACCGCTGAATGGTCCCACCGGCATAGGCATATCCTGGTAATGCATCGACCGGGTAGTCACCCCTCGGGTGTCGACGGTGGTTCAGTCGATCGATCACGATGTCTTTCGTCATCGCAATACCGAACTGCTTGGGCTCGAAATCGTCCTGCGCGGCCAATCCTTCGACAAAGGCCTGCATGTCGGCCCTGATCGTATCCGGGAGATCATATCGTGCCTCCGGGCTCAGAAGCTGCAACATGGGCGCGACATCGTTGCGGTGCTTCTTAACATCACGGCTATCAACCTTTTCTCCCTCCGCCTGACGGCGACTAAGATCGATCCAGGCGCGCGCCTTGAAGGGAATGATGCCGGCTTCGTCCAAGACCGGAATGCCGTCCAGGGGCCGGGTCATCGTCTTGAGGAAAGCATAGTAATCCTCGTCCAGCAGGATCGCGGACAGGCTGGTCGCTTCCTCGGCAATGGGGATCGGCGTCAGGTGACTGCCGGGGGCCAGGTCGAAGCCATCCGGGACATTGGAGAATAGTTCCAGCATCGCGGGATAGCCTTCGGTTGCGGGTTTGGCGAAGCGATACAATATCCGCTCCCCTTCACTGCGCTGCTGGATTTTATAGGCGCCCGCCTCTACAAAAGCCATGAAGGCCTCGGAAAACGCGGGATCGAGCGCCTCGACGATCAGCACGATATCCAAATCCTTGGTCGCGCGAAAATCGAGGCCGGCATCGTCCATGATCAATTCGCATGCCGCGCCGCCGATCAGGACATATTGATGTTCATGTTCAGCAAAATGGGCGCGGAAGCGATCGACGCCAGTTACCATGCAAAGGGCTCCAGAAGTTGCTCGGCTGCCTGCGCGATCCGTTCGTCAGGGTCATGCCTCGTGCTCAGATACAGCGAGATCCGGTCAGCTGTTCCGTCCTCGCTCAGAAGCTGCGGATCATAGGCCCAGGTCTGAACCTCCTGTCTGCGCTCGTCATGATCCCAGCTGCTCTCAAGCTCGCAATCCTTGGCGATACGCTTCCAGGCGAATGCCGGCACGGCGCGGCATATGATCTTCGGCTCTGCCAGCATGGTATAGCGCGCAAGCGCGCTCTCGCCGGCCAGGACCGTGAGATCTTCTGGCAAGTCGCCTATGACGGAGCGGGATTTGCGCACCGGGGATTGCAGCCGATCTTCGACGGCGCGCCATAGCTGCGCACCATCCATGCGCAAGCGCAGGCGGCGCTGACGACCGACATGATGCCGTTGCGCCAGTTTTAACGCTTCCAGTTCATCGACCGCACGGCTGATGCTCATGATCGCGACACGATAGCGATCGGCAAGCTGGGTCATGTTGGCGTCGTTGATCTCATGACCCAGCAAGGCGGCCAGCACCAGAACCTGCGCTGTCGGCGACAATCGCTCGGATGGCGCGGCAGGTTGGCTGGAATAGACTTCGCGCAGGTCGAGAAGCGCCTCGGGTACATAGAATTGAGTACCCGGGGAGATGAAGGCCACGCGCTTTTCAACGAGGCGGCGGCGCAGCGCTGCGGGCACGCCTTCGAGGACCAGCACCAGCAGGCTGCTGTCGAGACGTCGCCGTATCTGGTCGCGATGTTTCAGATATTCCTCTACACCGCCGATCGAGCCATTTTGCGGAAGAATGAAAATGGCTGGGCCATCCAGCAGTTCTCCCGTCCAGAGGCTGTATCGATCCAACAGGTAGTGGGGCAAACCCAGCGGCTTAACGGGATCGAGGTGAAGTTGAGCACCAAAGGCTTCACGGGCATAGGCCTCCGTTGCGCTTGCAAGCGCGCGCAACTGCGCATCTGGAAGCTCATCTAACATTACATCGCCTATCTAACATCAATGGTGTTAAATATCTACCCTAGTGTTAGAAAGGCCGATATCGGGGCGCGTATGCATAGGAGGTACCTCTCGACTAGCTAGTTACCAAGGGCCCGGAAAGTAGGCGCAGTACTGCGGAACTGCCGCTCCATCGTCGCAGGGGGCAATCGAACCCAGGATGGGTCGGCCCGGGAGGGGGATGATCGGACGGGCTAGTTTCAACCGAGACCGATTTGCATACCCATACTTAGGCTGCGTCGGCCCGACCGATCCGATCTTCAGTGATACGGTCGAGGCCACTGCGGATAGCCAGCCCGACGTTGACTCGCAGGCGTGTCACCGCACTCTCATGGGCATGCAGATAGGCGGCTTGACGCTCGCGGAGGCATCAGCGGATTCCTTGTCCAGGGAGAAGTCGGAGCTCCTGATCCCCTTATGGATCGGCATAATCCGAGCCTCGTTGCCGCGACCTTCGATGCGATATTCAGGACTGGAATGAAGCGGATCGGAGACCGACGACGTAATGCTGATGTTGAGACCGTGGAAACATGTAAGCACATATGTCTGGTCTGCAATTTCCACGACCATATCGCCGCGTAATGCGGTCCAGGGCTTGTAGATAGTCGTGTGACAGCAGCCGATTGTGAAGCCAATAATCGTGGTCGATATCCACCTTTGGAAGGTCGCGGCTCCAGGGGGAATGGCCGGAGCGAAGACTGAAGGGCGCATGGAGAAAGGCGCCGAGGTTCGAGGGAAGCCGTCCATAAATGGCTGCATATTCTTCGGTCATCGCCCCCGCGGATTCCTCAACGAAACGTGACGGCAAGAAGGTACAGTGGCTGACGCTGCGTCCTTCCGTCCGATAAAATAGCGCAATTACCCGATCGGGTATAAGCTTGGACCCGGGTGGGGGGCGCGCTGCAGCGCTCGTTTCTCTACAAGGGGTTATCGGCTGTCGCCCGCGTTGCACAATGCGAGCCGCGTGCCGGATTGATGCCTCGCGAGGCGCAGCAGGAAGGTCCATCGATGACGATCGCCGCTGTCCGGATTTCGGGTACGCTTATGGGCGAAGGGGAGCGTTCCTCCTCCCGCTCCTTCGCTTTCGGGACCTTCGTCCTAAAGCCGGAGCGGCAGTTGTTGCTCAGCCATGGGAAGCCCGTGCGGATCGGTGGGCGGGCGCTCGACCTTCTCACGGCGTTGGTCGAACGCGCCGGTGAGTTGGTCGACAAGGAAGCACTCGTATCCTGCGTCTGGCCAACGACCTTTGTCGACGCAGCCAATCTCAAGGTCACTATGGCCAGCCTGCGCCGCGCGCTAGGGGAAAGTCATAGTACGCCGCAATACATCGCAACAGTTGTAGGACGGGGCTACCGCTTCATTGCGCCGGTACGGCCTTCGACCTGCCTTGCCGAGGGCGGCAACACGGCCAGGGTCGAGCAGATAGTGGGGTTGATCGACGCAGTCGAGGCGATCCGGCTGGAGTTGCAGCACATCATGGCCGGATCGCCGCACGGATCGGCAGAGGAGTGGCGGCATTTTGAGAATGCCTCTCGCCATAGAACTAGCGTTCGATGAAACCACGCCGTGCCGCTACCGTGACCGCATGAGTGCGATCGTCCACCCCTAGCTTGGCAAACAATTGCTTCAGGTTGGCTTTGATCGTGTCCGTCGAGACGCTGAGATGCCAGGCGATCTGCTTGTTCGATTGACCTTCGGCCAGCAGTGGCAGGATCGCCAACTCACGCGCGTTCAGTTGTTCATCCAGTGCGTGGACCGCCAAGGCATGGGCGATGTCCGGGCTAATCGTCCGGTGGCCCGCATGTACCGAACGGATCGCGTCAAGCAGTTCCTTTCGTATGCTATTCTTCAGCAGATAGCCTGCCGCTCCGGCGCGTATCGCGCGGACGGCCTGGGCGTCACCGGGATAGGTAGTGAGCATCAGGATTGCCGCATCCGCTGATAGGCGTCGAATGGCTTCCACTGCGGCGATGCCGTCCATGCAAGGCATCTGGACGTCCATCAGGACTACATTGGGCAGCAGCGCGGTAAAGCGCTCGACTGCCTCCTCGCCATTTGCGGCTTCGCCGACGGCGACCATATCGGATTGTCGTTCGATCAGTGCCGCGATCCCCTCGCGAACGATCGGATGGTCATCGACGATCAGGACTCGGATCATGTCGTCAGGTCCCCGGACGGCCGCGTCAATGACTTCCACCAGCGCGAAAACCAACTGGGCCTCTGGGTTTTATACGCAATCCTGCCAGGTATGGCGAGCAGCACTTGAGTGCCACCTTCCGCGATGCGACGAATGACAAAATCGCCGTCGAGCTTCCGCGCACGTTCACGCATCCCGGGCAGGCCGAAATGGCCGTCTCTGCTACCCGCTTCGATAACGTCTGGGTCGATCCCCACGCCGTTGTCAGCAAACGAGATGGCGAAGTTGAATTGATGGCGGATTTCTATTGCGATACGGGTTGCCCGCGCGTGGCGCCGGATGTTGAATATTGCCTCCCCGGCGATGCGCGCGATTTCGTCAAGCGCCAGCGGGTCGAGGGCGCGCGGCGTTCCTACCGTCTCGATCGACACGGCGGTCAGCGGATCGAAGCCCTCCTGCTGTACCAGATTGGCCATGATTTCCGCAATATCGTTACCGTCTCGGGGCAACCGCAGTTCCTTGACCCTATCGCGCCCCTCCGCAATGACCTGATCCGCGCGATCGATCGCTGCTTCCAGTGCGGGGCGAGCGCGTTCCTCAATTGGAAGTTCGTCGACCACCAGTTGGAACCGCAGCGTCAACGCTTGCACCGATTGAAGCAGTGTATCGTGCAGATCGCGGGCAATCCTTTCGCGCTCCTCGACCCGCTCCGCCATGCGCATGCGGATGCGGCTGGCGACAGCGCGCAACCGCAGCGCGTAGGCAAGCCAGAGCAAGCCAAGCACGATCAGCCCGCACATGAGCTTGAAAGGCCAGCTTTGCAAAAAGGTCGGCGGAATTTCTATGTCGAGCGTCGCCCCATGGGCATTCCACAGGCCGTCGCTGCCTGCCGCGCTCACAATGAAGCGATACACGCCGGGACCAAGATTGGCATAGGAAGCCAGTCTTCGCGTGCCAGGCAAAACCCAGTCGTCGTCTACACCTTCGAGGCGGTAGCGGAACTGGATGCGATGTGGCGCCGCCAGGCTCAGCCCCGCATAACCGATGTCGAGGGAGTGGGTGCCGGCCGGCAGCATCAGCTTGGCGGGATCGCGATAGACATTCCCCGCGCTCGACAGTGAACGGATCACGACTGGAGGAGGCGCCGCGTTATTCCCGAGCCTGGAAGCATCGATATAAGACACGCCGGGGCGCTCTAGCAGCACGATCCTTCCATCGCTGCCGACGCCGAGTTGCGGGCCGGGGTACGCCGCGTTCTGGGAAGGGCTGAGTCCATCGCGTAAATCGTAGTATCTGCGGGGAAGCGGTGCGTGCGGATCCTTGAATGCGCGGTCCAGGGCGGAAGTAGCTACTTGGGAAATGGAATGGTTGCTCCGCAGCCAGGTTTCCCCGCGCGTTGTCTGGACAAGTCCCCTCAGCCGGGCGACCCAGGGAAAACGCCGCGCATCAATGCGGGTGATATGGCTCCCTCGAATTCGCAAAAGGCCGTTGTTACCGCTGATGAAGATGTCGCTGGGGCCGACGGCGATCTTGCTTATGGTCCCAAGGTCGTACGGCTTCAGGTCGGTCGTCGTCGCGCCGCCGCTGTTCAGCCGGACGAGGGCTCGCGACGCCACATAGGCAACGTCGCCGGCCGGGGTGACGACGAGATCGGGCTCCTGCATTACCGGTCCGGACTTGCTGAGGCGGTGCCACCCGCTGGCGTCATGCCACATCGCGTCGCCCGGCATGATCCCGGCCCAGAGGCGGCCGGAACGGTCCTGAGCGCAGGTTCCGATCAGGGCTTGCCCTGGCGGCGAAGCCAACACCGACCGCACGCCGCCGCGCCAATGGGTGATCCTGGAATCCAGCACGCCCAAGAACCCACCGCCATTCGCCGGGCATATGCCCAGGAGCCCGCCATCGAGGACTTTTCGAGGGCCTGCAGGCGTGATCTGGTATACCACATGGTCGGTCGACACGAAGATCTCATCTTTCGAAGCGCTCATGGCAAAACCCAAGCCAGGGTCGCCCCTCATCCGCGATTCCCGCACAGCGCTCGCCACGCGAAACCGGTCGAGGCCCAGCTCGCTCCCGAACCAGATATTGCCTTCCCGGTCGACGAACGGCCTTCGGATCACGTCCGACGTAAGACCGTCGGCGGCCCTGAATCGCTCAAGTGGAGAAGCGGCCGTGCGATGCACACCGCCCGCATCCGCTACGTAGAAGACCCCGGCCGAACTGGTGCTTCCCCATAGCCCGCCAGCAGGGTCGAATGCCAAGGCGGTGTGCTCGGAGCTGGGAACTGCGGGGTAGGCGACGGGCTGGGCGATCGTCTGGCCGTCGGAACCAGCCACCATTCTCGTGCCGCCCTTATCGGAAATCCACAGCCGGCCCGCCCGATCGACCGAGCAGGCGGCAGTCATTTCCATACGAGCGGGGCTGGCCCGAAAGCGTGCCGCGCCTGGAGGTAAGGAAACCAGCAGGTTCTTGTGCTCCGCCTCCAGGCTGATCCACAAGGTTCCATCTGCGGTTGCGCACGGTGGGCCCGGAAAACCCGCCGGCAGCCCAAGGCGCTCATCCACCGCCTCCGACCGGCCGTGAGCCAAACGATACAGGCGTTTCTCATGATAGGATACGCCCGCGGCAGCCCAAATCGCTTTGTCGGATGTCTGGGAGAAGCCCAGTATTCGGGAAGGCGGCTCTCCCATCGACACTGCGTGCAGCATTCCTCGGCGATAGATCGCGACACCGCCGTTTTGCGCGAAGCCTACCCACAGTTCGCCGGTCCGCGAAACCAGGAGCGCGGACGGGGAGGCGCGCTCCATCCGTGACCCGGCGGGCAGCGGCACACGCTCGAACGTGACGCCGTCGAAGCGAAATAAACCCTCTGACGCGGCGAGCCAAAGCCAACCGTCCGGGGTTTGTGCAATCGCGGTGATGCTGGTTGGGGCGCCGTCATCAATCGTCCAGCGCGTATGTTTGAACTGGGCCAGTCCGAACTGCCCATCGCGCGCTAGACATGCCGTGCCGGCGACCAGCATGGCCACGGGCAGTAGCAAGACGCAGAGCCACAGCCGCAGGATCGCGACGGATGTGCGGAAACGGCCAAACTCCGCTTGCATGCTTGCCCCCTAATAGTCCGTACCTCGAACAGGCCGGGGGGCGCTGCAACCGTTAGTGACACCCACGCCCGTCCAAAACTTTGCCCGCAGGCACTCGGACTAGCAACCCTTTGCCGTGCGCGCCACTCGAACGACTACGCCATCTTACCGCGCTTTACTCTGTCGGCTGGCGCCGCAGTGATACTCCGGACGCACAATGTCATGGCGAGGCGGTGACACTGTCCCGGCAAATCTGCCCCGACGGAGGAACGACGCATGAAACGACTGATCCCCATAGCACTGGCCGGCGCGATGCTGGCCGTACCGGCTGCCGCGCAAACGGGCTGCCCGGCAGCCGCGCAGCAATCTGCCACACGCCCCGTCCCCGTCATCTACTACAAGTCCATGCAGATCGAAGGGGTGACAGTCTCCTATCGCGAAGCGGGGCCGGTCGGGGCGCCGGTTCTGCTGCTGCTGCACGGATTTCCGACTTCGTCTCACATGTTCCGCAACCTCATTCCCCTTCTGGCCGATCGCTACCACGTCATAGCGCCGGACTATCCGGGATACGGGCAGAGCGACGCGCCAGACCACACGAAGTTCGCCTACACTTTCGCGCATCAGGCGGACATCGTCGACAAGCTGGTGACCCAGATCAGCGCCAGTCGTTATGCGATGTACGTCATGGATTACGGAGCACCGATCGGCTATCGTTTGGCCCTGAAGCATCCCGAACGCGTCAGCGGTCTGATCGTCCAGAACGGCAATGCCTATGTGGAGGGCCTTCAGTCTCCTTTCTGGGATCCGATCAAAGTCTATTGGCGTGACCGTTCGCAGAAAAATCGCGATGCGCTGAATGGCCTGGTCACGCTGGAGATCACGAAGTTTCAATATACCGATGGCATGGGCGATGTAGAGCGTATCAGCCCGGATAACTGGGTCCACGATCAAGCGCTTCTCGACCGGCTGGGCAACCGCGACGTCCAGCTCGATATGCTGGGAGACTATGGCTCCAACGTGCCGCTCTATCCGCAATTCCAGGCCTTCTTCCGCGAGCGAAAGCCGCCGACGCTGATCGTCTGGGGCAAGAACGACAAGATTTTCCCCGAAGCCGGCGCACACCCATATCTGCGCGATCTCCCCGATGCCGAAATCCATATCCTCGATTCCGGCCATTTCGCGCTTGAGGATCGGTTGGATGTCATGGCGCCGCTGATCCGGAACTTCCTCGATCGCAAGATCTGCGAATAGCAACCGGGAACGCGCGGCGGTGCGGCGCGCGTTCTCTCGAAAGGACCAGATATGTCCAAGAACCTATCGGTTGTGCTTGTGCACGGCGCGTTCGTCGATGGCTCCGGCTGGCAGACGGTGTACACGCTGCTGTCGGCGGAAGGGTATGAAGTGCTGGTCGTGCAGAACCCCGCGATTACGCTGGAGGGCGATGTGGCGGCGACGGAGCGGGCGATTGCCGAGGCACGCCACCCGGTGGTCCTTGTCGGCCACAGCTATGGCGGTGCCGTCGTCACCGAGGCGGGTGACAACCCCAAGGTCAAAGCCATCGCCTTTATCGCGGCTTTCGTACCCGAAGCCGGGGAATCGGTGGCGGCGTTGAGCGAAGCCCCAGCAGAGGAGGGTGAGGCAAAAGCGCCGGTACTGCCGCCCGAGAATGGCTACCTTGTCGTCGATGCCGCGCACTTTCCCGAAGCGTTCGCCGCCGATGTCGATCCCGATATCACCCGCTTCATGGCGGCAGCGCAGGTGCCCTGGTGGCTCGGCGCTGCTACCGCACCAGTCACCCGCGTGGGGTGGAAGGTTCGCCCGACTTTCTATCTCCTTGCCAGCGCAGACCGCATGGTGCCCCCCAGCGCCCAGCGCCGTATGGCGGAGAGGGCCGGCGCCCGATTGGCCGCAATCGACAGTAGCCATGCCGTGATGCTCTCCCACCCGCATGAGGTCGCCGCCTTCATTTCCGCAGCTGCGCAGACAGTGGCCTGACATGGTCTCTGCATCGGCACCTCGCCCTGGAACCCACCACCGTACAGTCACGATCGGCGGCCTTGAAATCTTCTACCGGGAAGCGGGGCCAGCCGACGCGCCGGTCCTGCTCCTGCTGCACGGCTTTCCCAGCTCTTCGCACATGTACCGCAACCTCATCCCGGCGCTCGCGGACACTTACCGCGTCATCGCGCCGGACCTTCCTGGCTTTGGACTGTCAGCCGCACCGCCCCCCGGCAGCTATGAATACAGCTTCGCTGCATTTGCCGACGTGGTGGACGGCCTGCTCGCGGCGTTGGGCGTCGACCTATATGCCCTCTATGTGATGGACTATGGCGCGCCGACGGGCTTTCGACTGGCGCTCAAGCACCCCGATCGGGTCACGGCTCTGATCGTCCAGAACGGCAATGCCTACGAAGAGGGCATGCAAGATTTCTGGGCGCCGACACGCGCGCTTTGGGCTGACAACAGCGAAGCCAACCGGGCGGCCATGCTCCCTTTCTTCACGCAAGAAAGCACGCGTTTTCAGTACGTGGCCGGGGTAAGGGATGAAACCCGTATCGACCCGGCAGCATGGCTGCACGATCAGCTCTTCCTCGATCGCCCGGGAAACCAAGCGATCCAATTTGCAATCATCTACGACTATCGTACCAATGTTGCGCTCTATCCGGCGATCCATGCCTACTTTCGCGCTTCCCAGCCTCCTACCCTGATCTTGTGGGGGCGGAACGATCCGATCTTTTCCGTTGAAGGCGCGGAGGCATTCCTTCGGGACCTGCCGCAAGCTGAACTGCATCTGCTCGACACCGGGCACTTCGCACTTGAGGACATGGCGGACGAAATGATGCCGCTGATCCGAGATTTTCTGGGCCGCCAGCCCATCACCGTGGCGCCAACATCCGTCTGTACCAAAGAAGGAGCATGACCATGGAGACTCCAATGCGTGCCAAGTCGAGCATTCTTCCCTCCGGCGGGGGCGCCGCGCTCATGGAGCCGGCCGACACGCTGATCCTGCTGCTCGATCATCAGTCCGGGCTGTTCCAGACCGTCAAGGACATTCCGGTTGCCGACCTGCGGCGCAACGTGGAGATGATCGCCAGGTTGTCGACGTTGCTGCACATCCCGGTGATCACCACGGCGTCCGAACCTGCGGGCAGCAACGGGCCGCTCATGCCGGAGATCCACTGTCACGCGCCGCATGCGGTCTATGTGCCTCGCAAGGGCGAAGTCAACGCCTGGGACAACGACGATTTCGTGGCAGAGGTAAAATCCACCGGCCGCAGGACTCTCGTCATGGCGGGCGTTTGGACCAGCGTCTGTGTGATGTTCCCGGCGCTGGATGCCGTCGCCGCCGGCTACGACGTTTATGCGGTCCTTGACGCTTCGGGCGATCCCAGCGAAATGGCATCGCGAACATCGCTTGCCCGGTTCGTCCAGGGCGGCGTCAAGCCGACATCGACCAACGCCCTGCTTTCGGAGCTTCATCGCACCTGGGCACGTCCGGAGGCGGCCGATTTGGTCCATCTTTATGGCCTCGTTGCACCGAACTATGCAGCGGTGGTGGAAAGCTATGTGCGGGCGCAGAAAGCCGCCCAAGCAATCGTTTGAGCGCTGGACGCCCGAACCCAAGCGCTTGTCTTCGGCGCTCTATTGGTGTTGCTGCCATTCTGGCGCGCTGCCGATCCGAAGACCGCGGCCGTTTCTAAGCGGCTTCATTCATAGTTGGCCCAGTGCCGCCGACGAAGGCCCGCAAGCTATCGCTGACGTCGGCCAAGTCTGCGTGTCCGGATTGGCTCGTCTCGCAACGCCCGGACGGCTCTTTGCCGCTCGAGGCCGTCCATGTGATCGTCCGGTTCTGTTAACGAAGCGGCCGTTGGCAGCCCTGCGGCTGAACGGCAGTAAAGTCCCACGACACGTTCAGGTTCAGCTTCAACTTGGTGAAATCGACAGCAGTTATCAAGGAACCGAGATCAGGCGCTCTACGACCGCTTAGTCGAAGGATTTCGGGCGCTTGAGCGTACGAAATCGCGACATGGAAGAACCCGCGGGCGCCTTGCGCCGAGCTATCGGGAATTGTGCTTCAGGAGGGTGTGGTCGGGATGTGCGCACGCGCTGTGGTGCAAGAGCCGATGTTCTCCGGGGTCCCGGGGCAGCCGGGAGGCACGTGGAGGCGGTTCGCAGAGCGCCGCACCACGCAGCAGGAAGGTGAAGCGCGTGCGGGGTGTTGCCCCGCGCGTTGAGGCGCGGACCTTGTAGAAGATCAAGCCATGCCTGGTCATGGCGCGGGTATCCGGATGGGCATGGTGGGTGGCGGCGGAGCGCGAGGTTGGCGCCAGCGGGGAAAGGCTTCGATGACGAGCATGTGCCCGCCGCAGCAGGGGCATGGCGGCCGATAGTCCTGCGTCTGCTCGGGCGGTGGTTCGCTCGGCGTGGCAACGTGGAGAAGGTGGCGGGCCAGGCCAAGCCAAGCATGGCCTTGCGTGTGGAGCCGGCGAGCAGGCCGTAATGGCGGATGCGTTGGAAGCCTCAAGGCAGGACGTGCGTCAGGAAGCAGCGGATGAACTCGTGGGTCGCGAGCGTCATCACGCGCTGACGTTCGGGGCGGCGATAGCATGGCGCTGCGATCGCGCGCGCCCTTGCCCTGTTCAACCCGGATCAGCATGCGCTCGCTATCGATATCGTCGACCTAGAGATGGGCGACCTCAGAAACGCGCAGGCCTGCACCATAGGGAACGCCAAGCGCGGCTTTGTACTTGATGCCAGGTGCCGCTTCGAGCAACTGGGAGGCCTCCTCGACGCTGAGGACTTCGCGCATCTTGTCCGGGCGGCGTGTCGCGACCAGGGCGCGCGCCAGGTCTCGGCGCCGGAGCGTGACGGTGTAAAGGAAGCGCAGCGCCGACACCGCGCCATTGATGGTGCCGGCGTCGGCGCCGCTCTCGCGCTGGTGGATCTGGAAATTACGCAGATCCTCCGCCGTTGCCATATCGGGCGGGCGGCCGAGGTAGGCCGCGAAACGCCGCACGTGCCGGATTTACCGGTCCGGTGTACGCAGCAGTAGGCCGCGCATCATCATATCGTGCAGCATGCGCTGACGCAGCAGAGTGACGGCGGCTTCGGTCGATGGCGTAGGCAACAGGGAACTCCATGTTGGGACTGCGACCATAGCCTACTGAAAATCCTACTCTACTCCGCGACTTCGCCCACGCGACCCTCCCGCGCGGGCGGATTCGTCCTACTCGGCGCGGGCATAACGTAAGAGCGATTGGAGATTTGCAAAAACAGATTTGCTTCAAATGCAAAATATGCTTCCATATTGCTCAATATGCAAAATATGGAGCGATGCGGCATGAAAATTTCGGCCCGAAAGAGGTTCATTGGGCTCGATCAGCCTTTCCGGGTCGCATTCGGCACGATTTCCGGGCTCGATGTGGTCGAGGTCGAAGCTTCCGAATGCGGAGTGATCGGGCGCGGAGAGTGTTGCCCGATGAGCATCTATAACCAGGATGCGGACTCGACGTTGGCCGAGATCGAGGCGATTGCCCCCCTGCTGGAAAACGGAGAATTGGATCGGCTGACCCTGCAGAGCGCTATGCCGGGGCGGTCGGCACGAAACGCGCTAGATTGCGCCCTGTGGGATCTGGAGGCGAAGAGATCGGGGCGCTCGGTTTGGGAAAACGCCAGGTTGCGTGCCCCGAGCAAGATTACTTCCGATGTCACCATCGGCATCATGGCGCCCGAGGCGACCGCCAAATTCGCGGCGACGCTTCGAGGCGCGTCGATGATCAAGCTGAAACTGGGCGGCGAAGCCGATCTGGAATGCGTGGCGGCTGTCCGTTCGGTGTTGCCCGATATTCCACTGTTCGTCGACGTCAACGCCGGATGGACGCTGGAGCGGCTAAACGCAATGGCTCCCCGCCTTGCCGATGCGGGGGTGTTCATGATCGAGCAGCCGCTGCCGCCGCAGGACGATCGTCTGCTCGACGAATACAATCGTGCCGTCAGGCTTTGCGCGGACGAATCCTGTCACGATCGCACCGACCTGGACCGGCTGGTTGACCGGTACGAATACGTCAACATCAAGCTGGACAAGACCGGCGGCCTTACCGAAGGCCTGGCGTTAGCCGATGCGGCACGGGCCAGAGGATTCCGCTTGATGGTGGGATGCATGCTGGGTTCCGGGCTGGCGATGGCGCCGGCCTATGTGGTCGCATCGCTTTGCGAGGTCGTCGATCTCGACGTGCCGCTCATCGTCAAGGACCGCGCCGATGCCGGCGTGCATCACGACGGCCGGTGCCTGCATCGCTTCACCCCCGAACTGTGGGGCTGATCGCCGCTGCTCCGATCTAGCCAAGCCCCGAGGCAGGGATTAACAGGCATACATGAACATCGTCAAAGACGGGCGCAGGAAGGCGGGCGAAATGCCGGACACGATCGGCGCATTGCTGCGTACCCTTCGAAAGCGCCGGAAAATGACGCTTGAGCGTCTGTCCGAACTGACCGGCATATCGGTATCGTCGCTTTCGCGGATCGAGAATACCCAGCTGGGGTTGACGATCGAGAAGGTGGAGCTGCTTGCCAAGGCGCTTGAAATCGCGCCCGAGGATCTGGTCGCCCGCAAGGCCGCCCCGGATCGCGATGGCGTTGATGGGGGCGGTGGCAAGAGCCCGCGCAGGATCAACGATCGGCGCCTTGCCGTCGATCGCGAGCGGACGCGCGGCAGCAAGGCAAGCAGCTACCGCGAACTTAATCTCAAGCACCTCTTCGAGCCCGACAGCAGCCGTGCGCTGGATTGCATGCAGGTCGCGATAGAATCGATCAGCATCTGGGAATCCGAGTTCGTGCGCCATCCCGGCGAAAAGATCATCTACGTACTGCGCGGCGACGTTCTGATATATTGCGAGGGGCATGCGCCGCTCGTTCTGGAAACCGGTGATGCGCTCTTCATGGATGGATCCATGTGGCACAGTACCGTCGCTGCACATGGCCCTCCGGCGGAGCTTCTGGTTACCTATTATCACGGCCCCGATGCAGACCAAGGGCTCTTCGAAACGCAGGTTTTCACGCCCGAAAGCTGGGCTGCGCTTCAAACCAACTGATCCTTTTCCGGCCACAAGGCGGAGAAATAGCGCCAAGTTCTAGCTACCATCGTGCACTTTCATAATTTGCTTGAAATGCAAGTTTGAAACATATATTGCACTTAGTGCAAAATATGTGGACAGGGCAGGCGCAGGATGGCGCAATGGGGTTTCACGGTCGGTAGGGCAGAAACGCGGGGCAGCAAAACGGTCCGACCGTTCGGATCTGCCGTATCGAACTTCCCCCGACTTTACAGCGTCGCAGCCGGGGGTGACGACCGCATTCCCGAACGTTCCCGCGCCCACGCCGATCGAAATGCGGCGCAATCCGCCGTGCTTGCCAAACAAGGGGTATTCGCATGAGGACATTTCCGAGAGGCAATCTGCGACTTCTGCTCGCCGCCGGTACGGCGCTATCCTACATCCCTTCCGCATCCGCGCAGGACGCCAATTCTGGTGCATCCAACGGCGCATATCCGGGCGAGATCGTCGTTACCGCGCAAAAGCGCGCCGAACGCCTGATCGATACGCCCCAGTCGATCACTGCGCTTTCCTCGGATGACATATCGCGGATTGCCGCGCGGCAGTTTGTCGACTTCGCCAATACGGTTCCCGGGCTTCAATATACCTCGCAAGGCGCAGGTACTTCGCAGATCAGCATGCGCGGGGTTACCAGCGGTGCGGATGTGTCATCGACGGTCGGCATCTATGTCGACGAAGTGCCCTATGGTTCAAGTTCGGCATTCGCCAACGGCCCGCGCCGTGCGCTCGATGTCGGGCTTTTCGATATCGACCGTGTCGAAGTGCTGCGCGGACCGCAGGGCACTCTTTATGGCGCCAGTTCTATGGGCGGCGTTCTCAAGTATGTGATGGCCAAGCCGTCGCTGACCGAATTCGAGGCCAAGGCGCAGGCGGGCATCTCGACGACAGCGCATGGCGCAACCAGCTACGATGCGTCGGCCGTGGTCAATGCTCCGCTCGCCGCCGATAAAGCGGCAGTACGGGCGAGCGGCTACTATTCGCGTGACGGCGGCTACTTCGACAATGCCATGACCAGCGAAAAAAATGTCGATCGCGGCAAAGTCTATGGCGGAAGGATCGATGCGCTGTTCACGCCGGTGGAGGATCTGTCGATCCGGCTCACCGGCTTTGCGCAGGATATCCGGCGCGAGGGCGGCAGCTATGCCAATATCGGGCTGGATGGCGTGCCGGTTGCCGGATATCTCGATCAGGTGCATCAGCTGGATGAGCCTTTCCGGTCGAACTTCCGCCTTGGCAGCGCAACCATCGACTACGATTTTGGCGGCGCATCGCTAACGTCGGTGACCAGTTATCAGGAGAACAAGACGTACGCGTCGACCGACGGATCGGCCGTCTATGCGCCGTATCTCCAGATACTGGCCAATATCCCCGCCGAAGCGGTGGCGATCAACGAACTGGCAAGGACCCGCAAATTCGCGCAGGAAATCCGCCTGGCTTCGCCGACGGGCCGAACTTTCGAATGGCTGATCGGCGGATTCTACACGCGCGAAAAGAGCCTCTTGCAGCAGGTTGCCGATACATACGGCGCAGGCCTTGTTCCCTTGCCGGAGGTGAACGCGGTAACGGCCGAGATTGACAGCACTTACGAGGAATATGCTGCCTTTGGAAACCTCACCTGGCACCTGACCGATGCTTTCGATGTCAGCGGCGGCATCCGTTATGCGCACAACCGGCAGAAATTCACGCAGAACGCCTCGGGCATCTTCGTCGTATCGGCGCCGGGGTCGAGTTCCAGCGAAAGCGTCGTCACCTATCTGGCCAACGCCCGCTACCGCTTCAGCCGCAACGTGACGGCCTATGCCCGTTTCGCTACGGGCTATCGACCGGGCGGCCCGAACTTCCGCGTAATAGACCCGACCACCGGGGAGCCGTCGCCCGCCACTTTCGATTCTGATTCGCTGGATAGCTACGAACTGGGCATAAAGGCGGAGACTGCCGATCACAGCTTCGGCCTGGATCTGTCAGGCTATTACATCGACTGGAAGGATATCCAGCTTCTCAGCCCCGTGGCCGGCGTTAGCAATTTCACCAACGGGCCGGGCGCGCATATCAAGGGTGCCGAACTGGCGCTGACCGCACGGCCGGGGCCGGGCTTCGTCGCGGCGGCGAATTTTGCCTACAACGACGGTTATCTGACGCAGGACGTGCCGCCGCTCGGCGCCCGCAAGGGAGAACGCTTGCCGAATACGCCGCATTTCACGGCCGCGCTTAATGCCGACTATGTCCTGCCCGACAGCGATCTCAAGCCGGGGCTGGGCGCGACATTGCGCTTTGCTTCCGACAGCACGGCAAGCTTCGACGCCAGCCCGGCGTTGCGGCAGTACGACGTGCCCGATTACGTAACCCTCGATCTGCGCGCGAGTATGGCCTTGGGACCCGTCGATGCGCAGATATATGTCCGCAATCTGTTCGATACGCGGGGCCAACTGGCCGCGCAGACGGTCCTGTCCCAACTGGGTGGTCCCGCGCAAGTGCTGATCCTGCGGCCCCGCACGGTCGGACTGCAACTTAGCGCGCACTTCTAGGACCCACTCGCGAGACTGCCGGCGGTGGGGCGGCACCGCCGCACCTGCGGTTGATAGCCATCCTTCCCCGCGAGCGTTTCGAGGAAACGTGCATGTCTGCAGAGTTTAGCCAGACGGCCTACCCCAACCTAGCGAAGGCGCGCCGTTCGCAGGTCATTATCGTCGCCATCGCCTTCTTCACGGCTATGGACATCTACGTGATTTCGCTCTTGGTCGAACCAATCAAACATGAGCTTGGATTGACCGACATCGAGGTAGGTCTTGCCAACACCACTGTCCTCTATGGGGCCTATGCACTGTTCTGCATTCCTATGGGGCTGCTGGCGGACCGTTCGGACAGGGTGCGGATGATGGCGGCGGCGATGCTGCTATGGTGTCTTGGCCTGGTGCTCACTGCGCTTTCCAAGGGGGTATGGCTGCTGGTCGCTAGCAAGGCGGTGCTCGGGATCGCTAACGCAATCACGTTGCCCACGGCCATGTCGTTGCTTGCCGACTACTTTGCACCGGAACGACGGGCAATGGCGACGACCTCCTATGGCATCGGCCAGGGTATCGGTCAGGCCGGGGCGATCTTCGTCGGCGGTTTCGGTCTGGGCGCGCTAACCCATTTGGCTGCCAGTGGATCTCAGCTACTCTTTGGGTTTACTCCCTGGCGACTGGTGTCGCTGGGCTTCGCGGCCGCCGGGCTGTTGCTCATTCCGGCGATCCTCTCACTCCGCGAACCGGATCGCATGGAAGTTCGGCAAGAAGGTGGCGGCAGCATCCGTGAACTGTGGGCGTACCGTCGCTTTCTTGTTCCGCTGCTTGCAGGAACGACGTTCCTATCAGGGATGTCTACCGGGGTGGTAAGTTGGATGGCGCCGGCGCTCACGCGCATTTACGGTCAACAACCCGGCGATTTTGCCGGGTGGTTCGGCACGGTTTCGCTCATCTCGGTGCTGGTAGGAATGGTCGTGGGAGGCAGGTTGAGCGAATATTTTCGCCACCGCGAAGGGCAAGGCAGTGTTATGCGACCGGCAGCCTTTGCAGCAGCCGCATGTGCGCCGGCCTCTTTTGTCGCGATGATGCCGAACCTCGTCTGGTTCGCCGTGGCGGCCATCTGCTTTACCGTTGCTTTCGCGGTCGCGATCACCATTCCGATGGTCGCCATAAGCTTCACGATTCCTAATGAGTTGCGCGGCGTCGTAATGGGCTTCTATGTCGTGACGGTTTCGCTGGGCGGTGCCTTTGCGGCGCCGCTTGTCGCCATGGCCAGCGCGGCGTTCGGCGGCGATGCGATGCTGGGCCATGGCATGGCGGCGGTGGGCGCTCCCTTCGCACTGATGGCTTCGGCCTGTTTCTGGTGGGCCTCTCGCGGAAGGAAACTTTTCTGCGCAGCCAGTGCCTGCCGCAGCCTAGATGCCGCATCCGCAACCTCGTATCAGGGACAGAGCATATGACCCAAGGAACCGTTGCAACGCATTTCCAGGAAGCCCAGATTGATGCGATTTTCGCGTCAATCGACCAATGCAGTCAGCCCGGCGCGGCGGTCGGTATCGCGATAAACGGCGTCCCCGTCTATCGCCGTGGCTTTGGCCTTGCCCATATGGAATTGCCGGTGGTCCTCGGCCCGGCCATGCGCATGCGGATCGGATCGACGACAAAGCATTTTACGGCGCTGGCGTATCTTCTCCTGTGCGAGGAGGGGAGCGCATCGCTCGATGATCCGATCGGTAAGCACGTCAATGAAATCAACGCTGCCAGCCGCCTAGTCACGATGCGCCAGTTAATGGGGCATACTTCGGGCATTCGCGATGCGATGACGGTGTCGATGCTGACCAATGGCGCGCTCACGAAAGTGACCGACGCGGATATCCTGGCCTACTATCGAACGATCGAGGACGTGGATTTCACGCCGGGGACGAGTTGGAGCTACAACAACGGCGGCTACGTCCTCCTGACCGCCGCGATCGAGCGGATCACTGGTGAGACGCTCGATACGGTGCTGCGAAAGCGGATATTTGAACCCGTGGGAATGTACGACACGATGCTCCGACGCTGGGACGACGGTTTCGTGCCCAACAGCGCCGCGCTGCATTTCCGCGCGACGGATGGTCGCTTTACGCGTGACTACATGGGTTCTGAAGTGAGCGGTGCCGGCGGCGTGGTCTCGACGATGGACGACATGTTGCGTTGGTTGAGGCATATGGACGCACCCCGTGTGGGATCCGCTGAAAGCTGGCGGCTGCTGAAAGAGCCTCACCGTCTGGCGAACGGCACGTCCACGGGTTACGGTCTGGGGCTGGTCATCGGGAACTACCGCGGTGTCGAGACGATCTGTCACGCAGGCGGCGTGATAGCTGGTAACTCGCAGATGATCAAAGTGCCCGCCGCCGGGCTCGATATCTCCATCGCGGTGAACCGCGCCGACGTGAACGCTGCCGACCTTGCCAACAGGATTATCGACGCCTGCACCGAGGGACTTGATCCGGTGGTCGACATACCTTTCGAAAAATTGGACGGTGTCTTCGTGTCCCCCGCTGATGGACGCGTGATCGAACTGCAGTCCCTTGGGGAAATGCAGTTGATGGGGATAGATGGCGCGCCCGGTCTTCCGGTGACCGCGGATGAGGGAGGTAATCTGCGGCTTCCTGAGATCATGTCCTTCATCCGCCAGTCGGCAAGGAGTGAGGGGAGGTATCTGGTTTTTACCGATTTCGGCAATGAGGATCGGCTCGTTCCGGTTCCGCCGAAACCGGATGCTCACGTCGGCGACCGGGTGGGACACTTCGCGGCGCCTTCCGCGGCGGCAACCGCAGCGATAATCGAAGAGGGCGACGTCTATCGCTTGAAAATCGAGGGGCGCCATGGACGGGCAGAATATGGCCTGTCTCCGATCACCGACACGACATGGAAGGCGGCGTCTCTGGGACCATTCGCAATGCTGGGCGGAATTTTGACTTTCGCCGACGATCGGTGCGGATTCGAGTTCGCGGCCGGGCGGATGAAAGGGATGCGCTTTACCCGCCTGCAATGAGCAGGCGGGCGGAAGGAGGAGCGCGGTGTCCCTAGTTCCTCCTTCCAGTCGCGCAGTCTGTTTTTTTTACGGCGAGCCTACAACAATTCACATCGCTCATCCGCGGATACCGTAGGGTTCAACGCCGAAAGAGACGGGCTTCGCAGACCACATCGTGACCGTATATAGGTTTCCAGAGGATGTTTGGTGAAAGACTGACCGCTTTTGCGCGGGCATTCTTTGACCGGTAACGGGGGGTGTGCCAGCGGAAATTCTCGGTGGGGCAGGCGTTATTGGCAGCTCGTCGCCCCATTGTCGACATTACTTACTGCGCGCCGGGATCGTGTCCCAGGACGTGGAGTAGCTGAAGGCGGAGGTGGTCACCGTGATTTTCGGGTAGGTTTGGTTTGCGAAGCTCAGACCTGACGGAAGGAATCACGATGACCGATCCGACGATGGACTTGCGTTCGCTCGTAGCAAAGGCCCGGGATGCAGATATTCTGCGCGAGATGATCTCGTTTGCCGCCGAGCGGCTGATGGAGACAGAGGTCGGCAACCTGACCGGAGGCGGCCACGGCGAGAAATCTGCGACGAGGCTGGTCCAGTGCAACGGCTACCGTGAGCGCGACTGGCAGACGCGCGCCGGGACGGTCGAACTACGCATCCCCAGGCTCAGGCAGGAAAGCTACTTCCCGGCTTCCTCGGTGGTCCATTTCGGAGCGCTCAAATCCTCTCGCTCGGACATTTCATGGCCCCGGCCCGCTGGGCGCCGAACATCGCCGGCTTCTACGCGGCCATTTAAGCTCGCCCTATTGGACCGATCACCATCATGGGCTAGGCAGCAGGGATGCGGGGGCTGAACATCGCGATTGCCGGCTGTGGGCCGTGCGGGCTGGCTGCAGCGCTGCTGCTTCACGAGGCGGGGCATCATGTCACCCTGTTCGAGCGGTTCGAGAAGCCCCAGCCTATCGGTTCCGGACTGATGATCCAGCCCACGGGGATGGCGGTTCTCGCCAAGCTCGGCCTGCTGGACGCGGTCCTGGTACGCGGCGCGCGCATCGATAAGTTGTTCGGCATGGCGGGCAAGCGGGTCGTGCTCGACGTGGAATATGCCTCGCTGGGCCGTCGGGACGCTTTCGGCATAGGGATACACCGCGCCAGTTTGTTTGCGGTTCTGCACGAGGCCGTGCTGCGGTCAGGCATTCCATTGCATTGCGGGCGCACACTGGTGGGAACTACGCTGCTGGGAACGAAACGTGCGTTGCGGTTTGCCGATGGACAGAAAAGCGATCGCTATGATCTCGTCGTGGACGCGCTCGGCACGCGGACACCACTTGCTCCGCCGGCGGGCCGGGAACTGGCATATGGAGCGCTATGGGCCAGCCTCTACTGGCCTGGGGGTGCCGGCTTCGATCCCCACGCCCTTGCGCAGCGTTACGACCGGGCAAGCATCATGGCCGGCGTTCTGCCCATCGGGACACCGCCCGGGGCAACCGTGCCCAAGGCAGCTTTCTTCTGGTCGCTCCGGGCGGATCGGCTGGATGACTGGCGCGAGGCCGGACTGCCCGCCTGGAAGGCGCGGGTCGCCGCACTCTGGCCTGATTGCGCGGCGCTGCTCGACCAGATCACCGATCCAAGCCAGTTGACCTTCGCGCGTTATGCGCATCGCACCCTGGCTTCGCCGGCCGAACCGGCGCTCGTCCATATCGGCGATGCGTGGCATTCCGCCAGTCCGCAGCTGGGGCAAGGCGCCAACATGGCGCTACTCGATGCCTGGGCGCTGGCCCGCGGTCTGGACCATGCGCGCAGCGTCGACGAGGGTGTTCGGCAGGGCATCCGACTACGCCGTCGCCACGTTCTCACTTATCAATGGCTCACTGCACTGTTCACCCCCGTCTATCAGTCCGACAGCCGCCTGCTGCCGCTGATCCGTGACCGGATTGTCGGCCCTCTATCCAAGCTATGGCCGGCCACCGCCATACAGGCATCGATGGTGAGCGGACTGGTCGGAAATCCGCTGCGACCGTTGGGGCTGGAGGGCGAGCGTCAGATGGCTCGACCCGGCGTGGAAGCGGCATGACCGCCGCTTCCGGACCTATCATCGTTTTCGACGCGATGTGCGTGCTCTGCTCCGCCAATGCCGCCTTCGTGCTGCGGCATGACAGGGGCGGGCGTTTCCGGCTGGCGTCGATGCAGGGTGAGGCCGGATCCGCGCTCTATCGCCGGTTCGGGATCGACCCGGTGAATCCGGAAACACTGATCGTCGTCGAGGGCGACAATCTCTTGCGGGACAGCGATGCGGTGTTGGCCATATGGGCGGGCCTCGATCGTCCTTGGAACGCCCTGGCGGCGCTGCGGATCGTACCGCGCAAGTTGCGTGATCCCATCTATCGCTGGGTGGCGCGGCATCGCTACCGCTTGTTCGGAAAGAGGTCTGCATGCTGGATACCGACGGCCGAGCACGCGGCTCGCATTCTGTGACCTACATCATGCTCCTTGGCGGCGATGGCGGCCTCCTTGCGGTCGGCGCCATACTGGCGAGCGGCTAAGATCGTCTCTCATCGAGCGTTCGCCAGTTGACAACTGACAATGACGTTTCAGTTATGGGCAATCGGCGCATAAGTTAGTTTGAGTTTTGAGACCTGCCGCCCGATACCTGTTTCAATGATCGGCACAAAAGCTGTCTCAGACATCTGCAGAATGCTCCGGCAAGCCGTGCCCCAAACATAAGCGGGGCAGCCTGCGGCAGCGGTGGCATCCAGATTGGAACGATCGTCCTGGGCAGGATATCGGCCGCCGTTGCATTCTCGTTCGGCGCGAAAAGGGACTTACTCACGACGGCCGATCCAGAGGATTCACGCGTTCCACGATGAGCGGATCATCAACTGTCGAAGGCAGTGTTGGAAGGGATTCGGTTGTTACTCCGAACGTCGCGGCGAGAACTTCGCGCGAGATCGAAGACGTCGATGTGCGGTAGCCGATGTCCGCGGGCATCGGCTGGTCGAAGAAGACCAGAAAATGAATTTCCTCATCGCCAATTACCTCGATCTGATGAGGATAGGAACGTGGGATGAAATAAGCATCGCCCGCCTGCAGTTCGTAAGTGTCCACGCTGCCGTCCGGGTCCAGGATAGACATCCGCGCGCGGCCCTTGTGGACGTAGCCCATCTCCGCCGTGTTGGGGTGCCAGTGCGGCTCGCGCATGCCGTTTTCGGGGATCAGGATCGAATACATTGCCAGGTTCTTCAGAGCCGGCCAGAATTGTGAGCGCGCAACGCGCGCTGTGCCGTAGGGATGGTCGATCGGCGGAGTCTCGCTGGCGATGCCGAACTTGTGAGGATCCGGAAACGCCGCGCTTGCGGGCACCTTGGCAGGGCCGTTCCGGTGAACCAGCAGCGCGGACGAGGTATCGCGCTTGAGCGCTGCGAAGTCGGAAGAGGGCAGGGTGAACGTGTTGCCCAGGACTGCGTCGGTCATTGCCCCGAAGGCGCCATGCAGCGAGAACTCCTCGGGTCGTTCGTGGCTGAAGACGATGATAAGTTCGGCATCGACGTCGCCGACGTTCTCGATCGTGTGGAGCGAGCCGACGGTGATGTAAAACATCTCTCCCGCAGAGATCGTGAAAGCGCCGAAAACGTCGCCGGTATCGAGCACCGAGACCAGCAGGTCGCCCGATAGGCAGCACGCCAATTCATCGGCATTGGCGTGCCAGTGCGGCTCGCGGATCGCGCCGGGCGCCAGGACCAGGCGGCGCATCGACATGCCCTTCAGGATGGGAAAATCTTCGCCGTCCGCCCCTCGTACCGATCCGAGGCTGCCTTCGTAGCTTGGCGGTGTGGTGATCAGCGAACGGACATGGCGGGATGCGGTCATGGAACGGGTCCTTTCGGAAGAAGTCGAACACGTTCAAAAGCTATGGACTGGCATGCGCCGCGCCTATCCATACCAAGATATGCAAACCTTGGTGTGGATAGGCGGCGATGACGAGACGCGTAATTCTAGGGCATCGGACGGCGCTGTGCCGCCCCGACCTGGAGAAGCACGATGACCACTGACACCACCACCGTCTCGATCGCCGATCGGTTTCTCGGCACGCCGACCGATCTTGGGACCGACGCGACGCGTGACATTTCGGCCGGGCTGGCCGGGCTGCTCGCCGACGTGTTTGCACTCTACCTCAAGACCAAGAACTTTCACTGGCACATGAGCGGCCCGAACTTTCGGGACTATCATCTGCTGCTGGACGACCAGGGCGACCAGATTTTTGCCATGACGGATCCGATGGCCGAGCGCGCCCGCAAGATTGGCGGCACCACCATCCGCTCGATATCGGACATCGCCGCTCGCCAGCGCATCCTCGACAACAATGCGGCTTATGTGGAGCCCAAGGACATGCTCGCCGAACTGCACGGCGACAACAAGCAGCTGGTGGCCGAGATGCGCCGGGTCCATGAACTGTGCGACGAGTATTCCGACGTCGCCACCGCAAGCCTGCTCGAAGTGTGGATCGACGAAACCGAACGCCGCAGCTGGTTCCTGTACGAAAGCTGCCGTGGCCACGCTATCCGCTGAGGGATCGAGCGGCGCTCCATCCCCAGGGGCGCCGCCGTGCAAAGAAGTCCGTACCGGACTACAAGACGAGAAAGGCGCTACCTCGCGGTGGCGCCTTCCTTTTTTGTTCAGCGGATTGCCGCCTCGATGGCGTCGAGCAGTGAATCCGGATCGACCGGCTTGGTCAGGAATGCCCGCGCGCCGGCGCCCATCGCCTGTTTTCTGGCGGCATCGGTCGGAAAAGCAGTCATGACGATCAGTGGCACGGCCCAGCCGCGCCGCTGCATCTCGGCCTGCAGTTCGAGACCTGTCATTTCCGGCATGTGCAGGTCGGTCACGATGCACGCCAGAGCCTCATCTCCCGCTGCCAGCAATTCGCCGGCGCTGGCGAAGCTGCACGGGGTCATGCCGGTCGATCTCACAAGGCTGTCTATACTCCCTCGAACGCCGGGGTCGTCATCCACGATGGCGATGATGGGGGAAGCGGGCACGCACATTTCTCCTGGTTCACATCCCCCAGATGGGCCTGCACCGTGTGCCGCGCCATCATACTCAGATGTTAAAGCGATGAATCGTGTCATCGCGAATGCCCAGTGTCTCGGCCATTCTCACCAGGTCCGCCAGCGACTGCGCTTCCATCTTGCGCATGACGTTGCCGCGATGGATCTTCACCGTGATCTCCGAAAGCTCCATCCGCGCCGCGACCTGCTTGTTCATCAGACCGGTCACGACGAGACTCATGACTTCGCGCTCCCTTGGCGTGAGCCGGTCGTAGCAAAGCTGGAGTGCGTCCGACCCGGCGGCCTGCTCGCGGCGCTCTTCGTCGCGCTCAAGCGCGCTGCCGACGGCGGCAAGCATCTGTTCCTCACTGAATGGCTTGGGCAGGAAGTCCACCGCACCGGCTTTCATCGCGCGCACGGTCATGGGGATATCGCCGTGCCCGGTAATGAGAACCACCGGAAGCGTTATTCCTTCCGCGACGAGGCGCTCCTGAAAGTCCAGACCGCTCTGCCCGCGAAGCCGCACGTCCAGGACGAGGCAGGACGCAGTGGTCGGTTTTTCTGCGGCCAGAAATTCCTCGGGGCTCTGGAATAGCGCCACATCCAGCCCGGTCGAGCGGAACAGGCTGCCCAGCGATCCCAGGATTTCGGGGTCGTCATCGATCACAAAGACGGTCATGCTGCCTCCCTCCCGGCCGCAATGACCGGAAGCGTGAACCGGAAAGTGGCGCCGAGTGCCGCATTGTTCGATGCGACGAGCGTGCCCCCGTGCCGCTCGACGATCGAGCGGCAGATCGACAGGCCCATTCCCAGGCCCGTACTCTTGGTCGTGAAAAATGGCGCGAACAGGCTTTCGGGATCGGCGGAAATGCCCGTCCCGCAGTCACGCACTTCCACGTTGACGGTTGCGCCGGCATGTACCGCCTTGACGCAGAGTTGTCTTTGATCGGCCAGGGTCTCGGCCATCGCCTGCTCGGCATTGAGCATCAGGTTCATGAGCACCTGCTGGATCTGCACCCAATCGCCTCGCACCAGCGGGAGGCTATCGCCGATGTCGAGCGTGATCGCGACGTCGTTCGTCTGGAGGTCCCGGCGGAGCAGCGCGACGGTCTCTTCGATCAGGGGGCCCAAGGCCAGCACGTCCTGGCGCGGCTCGACATTGCGGGCCAGGTCGCGGATGCGGGCGATCACGTCTGCTGCACGGGTGCCGTTCGATGCGATGTGGTCCAGACAGTCGCCAACCTCTTTCGCATCGGGAGCTTCGCGCGCCAGCCAGCGGCGACCGGATTTCGCATAAGTGATGATCGCGGAGAGCGGCTGATTGACTTCGTGGGCGATCGATGCGGCCAGTTGCCCCAGCGTCGTTACGCGCGAGACATGGGTAAGTTCGGCCTGGGACTGGGCGAGCCGCGCCTGCGTTCGGTTTCGCTCGGTAACGTCGATGGCCATGATGAGTACCCGGCTCCAGCCATCGGCGCCGGGGGGAACGGTCACGCGCAGGACCACATCGATCGTCTCCCCCGAAGCGGCGAGAAACTGGGTTTCCTCCTCGATCGCCGGATCGCCGCGCACGAGTGCAGCAAGAATGCGGCCGAGCGTGGCCTCGGCGGCGGGCGTGTGGTGGGGAATGAGCGTGCCGCCGATCAACGCGCGGGCATCGGGCAGGCCGAACAGGCGTCCCGCAGCGTCGTTGGCGGCGCGGATGGTCGCGGTACGGGCGATGTGATCGATCTGCTCTGGCGTTGCGGAGCCGCCATTTGCCAGCAGTGCATGCGCCGTCGACCAGTCGCCCTCCCAGATCGGCAGACCGGCCGCATTGAAGATCGTGCGGTAACGCTCCTCCGACTTGCGCTGCTGTTCGGCTACCGCGAGATTGCGGATGCTGAGCAGTGTGGCGATCAGGATCGCGATCAGGCTGACAGCAAGCCGCATGGCCGGCGAACCCAACGGCTCTCCCCCATGGCTGATGAAGTAGCCCCCCACTGCCATCGCGAGCACGGCCGCACAGGTCGCCAGCATCACCCGGCGGTCATGGCTGCGCGAGGACATGACAATGGCAACCGTGTACAAGACGGCAACGGCACCCTGAAGCGGGGTCAGAACATCGAGGGCAAAGACGGCGAGCGCCAGCGCCAGCGCCGCCGCGCCGTGGAGTCTTCCCGTCAACCTTCTACCGCCCGCATCGTCGCGCATGATCGCCTCGCGTAGCCCCACGGCCCAGGCGACCGGGAGCATGGCCAAGCTGGACGAGAACGGCCATGATCGCAACGGGTAAGCTGGCATGCTTCGGGGGAGGCGGGCGCCCGACCGTATCAGGCACACAACGTGAAGCGCGTGCCGGGCCGCGCATCCGACCAGCCGTACCGGGCGCCCAGACGATGCGCCATCGAGGCAATGAACTGACTGCCCAGTCCGCTTCCTTCCGGCGCCGCGCGCGCGGCGCGGCCTCGGCCCCGATCGACCACTTCCAGCACGAAGCCGCCCATCGGCCTCGCACAGAGGGAGATGTCAACCGCGCCGGGAGAGCCTAGCGGATAGGCGTACTTGCAAGCATTGCCGACCAGCTCAGAGACGATCACCCCGATCGAACTGGCCGTCTCGGCCGCGACAATCACGGGCTCCGCCGCGACGCGGATCTGGCGGCCGGCACCAGCATCGCCGCAACCCGCCTCAAGACCTGCGCCAAGCTGCTCCAGATATTCGCCCAGATCGACCTGCCCGGCCGACCGTTCCCGGCAGAGCTGACGGTGAACCCCGGCGATCGCCGCTATCCGCAGCGTCATCGCAGCCAGCACCGCAAGGGCCGCCGGGTCCGCGATCCGGCGCGCCTCAAGCGTCATCATGGCCGCCACAAGTTGCAGGCTGTTGGCTACGCGGTGATTGACCTCGTCCATCGCGCTTGGCTCGGGAACGGAGGGAAGCACGGCTACGGCTGCGGTTTCTGGGAAAGCGGCGTGATGCGCGGTGGTCATCGTCTCTTCCTCGATTGGGTGACCCGCTGATCCCCGATCGCAGTCCGCCGGGCCATCATACGCAGGTATGGGGGCGATCAGGGAGCACCCAAACCTGCGTATGATATCGGGGCATCCACGCCGCGCCGATATCGGAACGGTCGGACCGGCCCCCCGCCAGTGTCCGCCTGCCAATGGAGGACAACATGGCTACCATCACGACGAACGACGGCGTTGAAATCTTTTACAAGGACTGGGGCCCCAAGGACGCGCAGCCAATCGTGTTCCATCATGGCTGGCCGCTGAGCTCGGACGACTGGGATGCCCAGATGCTCTTCTTCCTGCAGCAGGGGTACCGCGTCGTCGCGCATGACCGCAGGGGCCATGGCCGCTCGGCGCAGGTCGGCGCCGGTCACGACATGGATCACTATGCATCGGACGCTTCCGCCGTGGCCGAGCATCTCGACTTGCGCGGCGCGGTCCACATCGGACATTCGACCGGCGGCGGCGAGGTTGCGCGCTACGTCGCGCGCTTCGGCCAGCCCCAGGGCCGGGTCGCCAAGGCCGTGCTGGTCAGCGCGGTTCCGCCGCTGATGCTGAAGACCCCGGAAAATCCCGGCGGTACCGATATCGCCGTGTTTGATGGTTTCCGCAGTGCCCTCGCCGCGAACCGCGCGGACTTTTTCCTCGATGTCGCATCGGGTCCGTTCTACGGCTTCAACCGTCCCGGCGCCGAAGTTTCGGACGCGGTCATCCGCAACTGGTGGCGCCAGGGCATGAGCGGCAGCGCGCTGGCGCACTATGAGGGCATCAAGGCGTTCTCGCAGACCGATCAGACCGAAGATCGGAAGGCCATAACCGTGCCCACGCTTGTCCTCCAAGGCGATGACGATCAGGTCGTGCCCTATACGGATGCAGCCTTGCAGCAGATCAAATTGCTGCGGAACGGCACATTGAAAATCTATGCGGGCTATCCGCACGGAATGCTGACGACGCACGCCGACATGATCAATCCCGATCTGCTGGCATTCGTCCGTAGTTGATTGTCGCGCCGGCGGCGCAATACTGCGCCGCCGGTGGATGATCCTTGGATGACAAGGTGGGCGGCCGGGTTGTGGCCATTGCAAGCGAGACGCGACATGAACACGCTGGGTACCCGCGAACATCAGATGTTTCCCGTATTGGACGATGCGCAGATCGCGATTGCGCGCCGGTTTTGCAGCGGGCCGGAACGCCGCTTCGAGCCGCACGAGGAAGTCTATGCGATCGGCGCCGAGGGCGCACCGGCCTGGCTCGTGCTAGAGGGCACGATCGAGGTCGTGCGACGTGATGGTCTCAGCCACGAGGCGCCGATCACCACGCACGGTGTGGGGCAGTTCTCGGGAGAGGTGAACCAGCTTGCCGGACGGCCATCGATCGCCGCCGGATACGCAGGGCCGGACGGCTGCACGGCACTGCCGTTCGATGCCGCGCATCTCCGCGCACTCATGGTCGGCTCTGCCGATGTGGGCGAGACGGTGATGCGCGCGCTCATCCTGCGGCGGGTTGCGCTCATTGCCGAAGGGGGCGCCGGGACGATTCTGATCGGTGTGCCCGATAGCGCAGAGATCGTGCGGCTTCAGGGCTTCCTGACGCGTAGCGGCTATCCCAACCTTGTCTTGAATGCTGCATCCGATGAGGAGGGCAAGGCACTGGTGGAGCGGATCGGCGTATTGCCCGAAGAACTGCCGCTCGTCGTCTGTCCCAATGGAAACATGCTGCGCCGGCCCAGCGATGTGGAGGTTGCTGCGTCCCTGGGCATGACCCCCAATCTGGACCCTTCGACGGTCTACGATGTTGCGATTGTAGGCGCCGGCCCTGCGGGGCTTGCTGCAGCCGTCTACGCAGCCTCGGAAGGTCTGTCGACCATTGTGTTGGACGAGCGCGCGATGGGCGGGCAGGCCGGATCGTCAGCGCGGATCGAGAACTATCTTGGCTTCCCCACCGGGATTTCCGGGCAGGCGCTCGCCGGGCGTGCGTTCAACCAGGCGCTGAAATTCGGTGCAGAGATTGCCGTGCCGGTTGGCGTGCAGAAGTTGGACTGCTCTTCCGCTGTGCCGGCGCTGGAGCTTGCCGGCGATCGGCGCCTCCAGGCACGCACTGTCGTGATCGCGTCAGGCGCACGCTACCGCCGGCCGGACATTCCCGATCTTGCCGGTTTCGAGGGGCGCGGTGTGTCGTATTGGGCATCGCCGGTCGAAGCCCGGCTCTGTGCTGGAGAGGAAGTGGCGCTCGTCGGAGGCGGGAATTCGGCCGGACAGGCTATCGTCTTCCTGGCGCCGCAAGTGAAGCGGTTGCATTTGTTTGTCAGGCGGGACCTATCGGAGACAATGTCCCGCTACTTGATCGAACGCATCGCGGCCTTGCCCAATGTCGAGATCCATGTGGGCAGCGAGGTGGTTGCGCTTTCGGGCGATGGGGAAGGGCTTGCCTCTGCGACCTTCAGGCAATTTGCGACCGGTACTCTCCACCGCCGTGACATCCGGCACCTGTTTCTGTTCATCGGCGCCGACCCGAATTCGGCATGGCTTGGCGGCTGCGTGGTGACTGATGCAAAAGGGTTTGTGGTGACCGGCAGCAGCGCCCTGCCGCTTGAAACCAGCCTTTCTGGCGTATTCGCGATTGGCGACGTTCGGAAGGGCTCGACGAAACGGGTTGCCGCGGCCGTCGGTGAAGGGGCCGCCGTCATCGCCCAGATCCACATAAAAATCGCTGAAATGAAGGGAGAGCGGCCATGACGTCGTGCAAGCAGCGAAGCGCCATATAGCGCGTCACGCCCAGCGCGCGGCTGCGAGGAGGGCCTTCCAATCGGCAGCCTATGGCTGCGTCGGCGCATCTGCCTTAGCTGCGGCCCTGTCGGCAGCTGCGACCAGTCGCCGCACCGGCACGCGGCCGCCCATTTTCCTACAATGGGCCACCCGAACATAGAAGGGTATGACCCGCCGGATGGGGCTGAGGCTACATAGACGACGAAATGATCGATTTGCCCGGCCGAACTCCGCAGCGCGGCCCAGTACCTCGCTATTACCAGCCCGAGCGATTTGCAGCCTCCGCCGCCCGGAGCTCCGCCGGAGCAAGGGGCAAAGGCGTCGTCTTCTGGTTGAAGCGGCCGTTCACCATTTTGAATTTAGGCGGCCGGATAAGCCTGCGGTAGGCCGTTCAGGCTAGCGCGTTCGGTGATCGGACAGCAACTGTCACGGCACCGAAATGCGCTGTTTTACGACCGCTCTGCCAGCGATTTATCGCATTGGGTTCAGCCGGCTACCACGATCGAGTATTCAAGTCGCACCTCGTCGAGCAGTCGCTCGATCGCAGCGCGCTGCGTATCGGTCCCGCTAAGCCTGACATCCCAATTGCAATGGGGATGCGTTTTCGTGTCGCGCACGATGACCTTGCCAAGTGCCCGCCGCCATGTTTGCGAAGAGCCACCTCTTTCCCGGACGAGGCGGGCGATAAGCAGCTGTTCGAGATCGGATGCCGTCATAGCCACTGCTTAGCCTTTGTTGGCGGCCAATCAAGCTGTGCTTCTTGCGCTTGCTTGATGGATCACCGGCAGGCTTCGAGGATCAGCCGCGGAGCAGTATACGCCGGATCTGACGGCGTCGCTTGAACCGAGGCAGCGCGATTGCGGCGGGCTGCCACCAAATTTGGTAGTTTTTGACGAGGTCGAAAACGGGGGATTTTTCCAAAAGCTGCCAACGATCCCGAATTGAGGCTTTGTAGCCGATTTACAAACATCCCTGATAGGTGCTTGAAACGGGCATCAGTGGTAGTGCTGGCGAGATGGGTTCATGTGGGCCATAGCGGCTATCATGTCCGCACACGCTTCCAAACGCACCCTATATGCAGCCCTTGCAGCTAACGCCGGGATCGCAATCGCCAAGTTCTGCGGAGCCGCCTACACCGGATCATCCGCTATGGCTTCGGAGGGCATTCACAGCCTCGTCGACACGGGTAATCAGGTATTGCTGCTCTACGGCATCAAGGATGCGAGCCGCCCGGCAGATGCGTCGCACCCTTTCGGATATGGCCTGCGGCTCTATTTCTGGGGTTTTGTGGTGGCCATGGCCGTGTTTGCTCTGGGTTCAGGGGTTGCCATTTACGAGGGCGCCGAGAAGGTCGTTCATCCGACCTCGATCCAGAGCGCATGGGTCAACATCATTATTCTGCTGGTCGCCATTGCCCTCGAAGGCTCTTCGCTTAGGGTCGCGCTTGGCGAAGTGCGGACCGACGCGAAGCGCCGCGGACTGGGAATGTTGGAAACGATCCGGACGCACCGAGACCCCACGATCTTCGCTGTCGTCTACGAAGAAACTGCTGCCCTTGCCGGTCTTGGCGCAGCGCTTCTCGGCATCGGTTTGGCGGTTTTGCTCGACATGCCGGTCATCGACGGTTGGACGTCGATTGCAATCGGCGTGATCCTTGCGATCACGGCCTTGAGCCTGGCTCGGCGCTGCTATGTGCTGATGACCGGGCAATCGGCAGACCCGGCAATCGAAGAACGTCTTCGCGAAATCCTCGCAAGAGTGAAGCCGATTGAGCAGGTGAATGAGGTCCGCACGATGCATTTCGGGCCTTCCGAAGTCCTGGTACTGGCCTCGGCAGACTTCGTGGACGATACGCTTGCGGGCACCGTCGAACGGATCGTTTCCGACGTGGAAGATGGCATTCGAGAGGAGTTCCCCGAAGTCCGTCGTGTCTACATCGAGGCGCAGTCCACTATGCGTCACCGCGAAGCGCTGGAGGACATCGGCGAAGATGTCGACGCCCTTGAGCGGGAGGGTGATGAAGAAGAGGACTGAACTTGTCGGACGCCCGGTTCAGTCACTTCATCATTCGTTGTCCATCTTCAGAGCCTTCTCGAGGATGGATTTGTCTTAGATTCGTTGGTCATGACGAACACGACGATCGTCAGCGGAGCAGCCATCGGCACCACCCATGTTCAGCAGTTGCGCAACCAAGGTAGCGGCAAGCGGGTTCCTGTGTCGCACGGCGTTGTGTTCGACAGGAACCATTTGCCGCTCTGCCCTAGCCTCATGTAAATGCGATGATTGAAAGATTTATCGCTTGTATTCCAGATGACTAGAACGCACAGTCTGGGCGCGCAAGATAGCCGCGCAATAGATCGGCTACTCTCGCAATGTCTCCTAGTGGATTGATTCCAACACTTGGTGCCCGCGCCGTACAGCGGCTATAATTTCGTCCGGATCCGCCTTCCAGATGAAGGGGCGGGGATCCTCGTTATGCTCCTTTATAAAGCGGTTGATGGCGGCCTGGAGATCTACGACGGAATGAAAGACGCCGTTTTTCAGCCGGCGCCGTGTGAGCTTGGCGAAAAAGCCCTCGACGGCATTGAGCCATGAGCACGACGTCGGGACGAAGTGGAAGGTCCAACGCGGATGTCTGGCCAACCAGGCGCGGACCTTGGGCTGCTTGTGGGTCGCATAATTGTCGAGGATGACGTGGATGGCCTTGTCAGCGGGCATCTGGGCTTCGATCGTGTTCAGGAAGCGGATGAACTCCTGATGCCGGTGCCGCTGCATGTTGCGGCCGATCACGGAGCCATCCAGGACATTGAGTGCGGCGAACAAGGTTGTGGTCCCGTTACGCTTGTAGTCATGCGTCATGGTCGCGCCGCGACCGCGCTTCAGCGGCAAGCCCGGTTGGGTCCGGTCGAGCGCCTGGATCTGGCTCTTTTCATCGACTGACAGCACGATCGCGTGCGCAGGCGGTGAGACGTAAAGCCCGACGACATCGTGAAGCTTCTCGGCAAAAGCCTTGTCGTTGGACAGCTTGAAGCTGCGCCAACGATGGGGCGCCAGACCGTGGTCGTGCCAGATTTTCACGACCGATGACGCCGCGATACCAACGGCTTTAGCCATCGCGCGCACCGTCCAATGGGTAGCCTCGTGGCTGGGCGTCTCCAGCGTCAGCTTCACGACCTTGTCAACCAAAGCAGCCTCGAGAGGCGCAATCCCCGGTGGGCGGGTCTTGTCGCGCAGTAACCCATCCACGCCTTCGGCCATGAACCTTTCCTGCCAGCGCCAAACGCATGTCTTCGATTTTCCGGTCGCCGCCATGATCGCTTGGGTACCCAAGCCCTGAGCCGTCAAGAGAATGATGCGCGCCCGCCAGACATGCTTCTGCGCCGAACCCCGCGCCGCAACAATCCCCTCAAGCCGCTTCGTGTCCAGCGCAGTGACCTCGATCTCGATACCCGTTCGCATGCCGCATCGTCGCACGGCACCAAAAGAATGGGAATCCCTCAAGCGGACTCATTCGTTCCGATCAATCCACTAGGTCGCCAAAAATCGCTTTTTCTTTGCAGCAGCGATTCGGTCTTGCAGCTATGTCCAACGAAATAGAAAGGCGCATGGAGGTTCTCGAGCGCGCCATGATCGAGAGCGAGGGTGCGCAGTTTGCCATGCGCCACCTTCTGTCCGCACTTCTGACGGAAGTCTCCAGGCAAGAGGCGCAGCTGCGTCTAGACGAACTTGCGAAAGGAGCTCGGGCCAGAAGAGCCGAACTGGGCGATGGGCGTCTGCGCGGTTACCTGGACGAGCTTGGCGCTATTCGCGATTCAATCGATCCCTCTGTGCAGAGAGTATCAAGTCAGCATCGGGAATGGACTGGTTTTTAGTGTAAATCTGCAATGTTTTTGATTGGTGCGCCCCGCTAATGCAGAACTGAGGTCACTTAATCGCCAAGTAGGTGTTAAGTTTTACTTTACGAGGAAAGCAAGAGTTGCTGCGAGTTCATCTTTCCGGAAGGGCTTTGTTAATCGAGGCAGTTTGGCATCTATGCCCTCTAGCTCGGCATAACCAGATACGAGCAAGATGGGCAATGCCGGTCGGGTAAGTCGCAAGTGTCGCGCGAGGTCTGTCCCTGTCATACCGGGCATAAGGTGGTCGGTAACCACAATGTCAACAGGCTGGCCGCGCTCCAGCACGGCCAAAGCGTCCTCTGCGGAATTGGCTTCCACGATAGCATAACCAAGGTCCGCGAGCATATCTGCCGTGCTCATGCGGACGAGCTCTTCATCATCGACCAGCAGTGCCACGCCGCGATGTTCGGCCTCGAATGCCGGACGTTGGATGTCCGACGGTTCTTTGGCAATTTTCGTGCTGATTGGAAGCCACAGCTCTATATTAGTGCCGATCCCAACCCGACTGTTGATGGCAAGGCTGCCGCCGAGTTGCGAGGCAAGGCCATGCACCATGGATAGGCCAAGGCCAGTCCCTCTGCCCACGCCCTTCGTCGAAAAGAATGGTTCGATTGCACGAGCGAGCGTTGCGTCATCCATTCCGATGCCCGTGTCGGCGACAGAGATGCGGATATATTCACCAGGGGGCAGCCTGGAATGATGCCTGGCACTTATGCGTTCGGATATCGCTGAGATCCGCAGCGTCCCGCCATCCGGCATTGCATCACGTGCATTCACGGACAGATTGAGCAGTGCCATCTCAAGTTGATTTGGATCGGCCTTGGCAAGTGGCAAATCCTCCGCCACTTCCACCACGACCTTGATTTGCGGCCCGGTCGTGCTGGCGACGAGATCGCCCATGCCGGCAATCAGCTGAGGGATATCGACAGGTACGGACTGGAGCGGCTGTCGCCGGGCAAACGCGAGAAGACGCTGCACCAGCGTTCGCGCGCGCTCCGCCGACTGCGCGGCGCCGGCAATCAGACGCTGCTCACGCTCGTTTCCGACACCTCTACGCTGAAGCATATCGAGGGAGCCGACGATGGGTGTGAGCAGATTATTGAAATCGTGCGCAACGCCGCCGGTCAGTTGGCCCATTGCCTCCATCTTCTGGCTCTGGCGTAAGGCATCGTGCGCAGCTTCGCGTTCCGCAACAGCTTCCAGAACGCGGGACTCAAGCGTTGCATTCAGTTCCCGAAGTGCGTTCTCGGCCTCCTTGCGCGCCGTGATCTCGAGTGCGGTCCCGGCGACGCGCACGCATCGGCCCGAGGCATCGAACATACCTCGGCCCTTGGCAGCGACCCAGCGCACGACGCCGTCTTCTTTGCCGACAGTGCGGTAATCGACATCGTAGAGCGCACGCACCGAGGGATCGGCGGCTGCCAGATAGGCATCAATCGTGGCGGCGCGGTCATCGGGATGGAGACCGGCGTAGAAGTCTTCCATCGTGATGGGGACTTCGGTCGAGATGCCGAACATGGCCTTGGTCCGAGCCGGCCAGATGAGCCGGTCATTGACGACATCGACATCCCAGAAACCGATTTCGGCGTTTTCGACGGCCAGCCGCAGCCGCTCCTCGCTCTCTCGAAGACGCGCTTCGGCACCGACCCGCTCGACATGTGCCCAACAGCGCTCGGCGACTTCTCGGATTAACGCGATCTCGTTCGGCGCCCACTCTCGCGCCCGGTCCTGATGTACGGCCATCATCGCAGCCAGCCGGCCGTACTTGACCAGGGGACAGCAAACGATCGCCTCGATACCGATCGACTGGAACATCGCGCGACCCTGCTCGAGCTCGAGCTCATCTGCCACATTATTGATGACCAGCGTTTGCCCAAGCCGCATGTCGGCAGCGGCGCGTGGCCCGAAGAGATCGAGGCTATAGGTCCCGACCGAACTGTCCGTGCCGGGCGCGGTATAATCGTTCCGGATCCAGAAACGGTCGTTGTCAGCATCGACGTCAGCGTAGGCGCATCGTGAGGTGTGGATCTTTTGTCCCAGCATCTCGGCCGCCGCCCGCATCGCCTCGGTCGCCGTGGCGGCGCCGAACAGCCTTTCCTCCAACGTGCCAAAAAAGCGCAGACGCGCTTCGCTTTCCCGCAGCGCTGCCTCCGCTTCATGTTCCGCCGTGCGATCGCGGAAGATTTTAACGTAACCACGGTCACGTTGGGCGAGCGGCATGGTCAGGCCCGATCCCCAGAACCATTGGCCGTCTTTGCGAACATGCCAGCGTTCGTTGACCGCCCGGCCCTGGGCAGCAGCCCTTTTCATCTCATCCGCCGGTGCATTGGCTGCCCGGTCTTCAGGTGTAAAGAACATGTCTCCGCGCCGACCAAGCGCTTCCTGCGCGGCAAAGCCAATAATCCGCGTCGCCCCACTATTCCACCCGGTAATCACCCCTTCGGGGTCAAGCGTCACGATAGCGAAGTCCTCGGCGCCTTCGACAATCTGCCGATATCTTTCCTCGCTCGCGCGAAGTTTATCTTCGGTCCGCGCCCGCGCAATGACGATGCCGGCCGTACGGACCACGAAGTCGACAATGGCGAGGTCCGCTGCGATGGGCGCGCGCGGTTCGCGGTGGTACATCGCAAACGTGCCCAGAGTTTCGCCCTCCACAGAAGCAATCGGGAGAGACCAGCAAGCCCTAAGGCCGTGGGAAAGCGCCAGATCGCGGAAGTCCGCCCAAAGCGGGTCAGATGCTATATCCGCGACGAATACAGGTTCCTTACGGTAAACTGCGGTACCGCAGGAACCGATTGCAGGTCCGATCCCGATGCCGTCGATTGCCTCGTTATACGCATCCGGCAGGCTTGGACCGGCGCCGTGGCGCAAGTGCCGGCCATCCTCATCCATCAGCAGGATCGAGGCGACGACCCCTGATGTCGACAGAGCTTCCACTTCGAGCACGATGGCATTCAGAGTGGTCCTCAGCGGCGCCGCCTCGACTGCAAGCGCCAGGACGCGATTTTGTGCCGCACTCAGCCGCGCGGCATCGCGTATTTCGAACTGCCGGGCCCTGGCTTTCAACGAGGAGCGAATGGCGCCAAGCATAGCCTCGGCGTGAAGCGGTCGCTCCAGCAGGACGACGTTGCCCAATTCGGAAAGGCGATCGGCTGCTGCCACTGTCCGGGGCGACCGCGATCCGTTGGCAAGTACCACGAAGGGAATGTCCGACCAGCTTTCCTGCCCAGCGACCCAGCGCGCGATTTCGTGAGCGTTCGGTCCTACGAGCGCTTCCTCGGTGAGTAGGACGGCGCCTGCACCATCCTCCAGCCGACAAGCAAGCTCGCCCGCATCAGCGCAGACTTGTGCCGCGATCGAATGGCGTGCGAACAGATTGGCCGCGATCGCCGCATCGCGGCCGCGCGGCGCCAGGATCAGGACGAGCTGGCTCATCCTATCCCCGCGAACTGTCCGGATCCGTCTGGCTTGCCATCAGTGTCTTTGCCTCGCCCGAGAAGGTTGGCACGCCGGTCAGCACGCCTTGGAATTGCCGGAGCGGTTCGCCAAGTTGCAACCCGCTGCTGCCTATCTGAAACTCGCGTATCGTCCGTTCGTGCCTGGCGGTCCGCGTTTTGATGACGGAAATCGCCTGGCGGACTTCGCCGTGCGCTTCGAAATAGCGTAGCTGGACGACGGTGTCCGAGAGATAACTCAGATCGACATCCGAACGGACATCACCCGTCACGCCGTGCAAGCCAAGGATAAGGAGACTCACCACGCCTTTCTGGCCGAGGTAACTCAGCATTTCATGCATCTGCAAAATGAGGAACTGTTCGTTCGGCATCGACTGGAGATAAGCGTTGAGGCTGTCGATCACGACGACGCTGGCGCCGTGCTCCTCGACCGCTGCGCGAACCGATCCGGCGAATTCGCCAGGCGACATTTCTGCCGGATCAATCGACTGCAGCAGCAACTGCCCGTTTTCGAGATAGGGCCGAATGTCCATGCCGAGTGCCGCGCTTCGCGTCATTAGCGTGGGCACACGTTCATCGAACAGGAAATAGGCGGCTTTACTTCCTCTCTCTAGCGCTGCCACCATGCATTGCACTGAGGTCGTCGTCTTGCCAACACCAGCGGGCCCCGTCAGCAAGGTGGCGGTACCGGGCACGAGCCCACCGCCGAGCAATGTGTCGAGCTCTGGCGAGCCGGTCGTCATCGTCGCCCCGCCGTCAACCGTGTCATGGTCTCCGGCGACCAGGCGGGGATAAACGCAAAGACCGCCGCGCTTGATTTCGAAGTCATGGTAGCCGCCACGGAACTTTACACCCCGCATCTTGACGACGTTGAGCCGCCGCCGCTGTCCACCGAACCCGGCCAGCGTCTGCTCCAGCGAGATGACGCCGTGCGCAATGCTATGCAGCTGCAGATCGCTTCCGCTCGCACCGCGGTCGTCGAGCACCAGAACGGTGCATGCACGGGTCGAGAAAAAATGCTTGAGGGCCAGAATTTGACGCCGGTAGCGGATCGGACTTTGAGCAAGCAGACGCAGCTCGGAGAGACTGTCCAGTACGATCCGCGCAGGACGAACCTCATCGACCTTCGCCATGATGTTGCGAACGGTCTCGCCCAGCTCGACCTCGCTAGGATGAAGCAATGTCTGCTCATGTTCCTCGGCAAACTCGTCCGCTGGAACCATTTCGAACAGGTGCAACTGGTCGAGTGACCAACCGTGCGACTTTCCAACGGCACGGAGTTCGACTTCGGTTTCGGCCAGCGTGATATAGAGGCCCAGCTCACCAACGGCGGCGCCCGAGAGCAGGAAGCCGAGGCCCAGCGTTGTCTTTCCAGTGCCGGGCGTACCTTCCACCAGGTACATGCGCTCCGGTGTTAGGCCGCCATTCAGGACAGCGTCGAGCCCGGAAATGCCTGTTGAGGCGAGAAGGGACGGCTGCTCATCTGACGACACCTAAATCTCCTTGACTGCGACGCATGCACAAGACAACCCGCCGCCGCCGCATTTGTGCCAGCCGCCCTTTGGAGCGTTTGCTTCTCGCCACGTGATTATTCCATCCTGTGGATCTTGGAAATCAGACATTTCTACGCATAGGAATCAAAGCATCGCAGCCTTTGGAAAAGTATCTGAGCCTAGAGGTAGGGGACGGTAGAGGAGCAGCAACCACCGAGCAATGAATGGATTTTATTCGGGCGCGGCAACGGTCCGCCAGCGCGCTCGGGCTACAGGAACCACGACCTCGTTAGGTGGCTTTCAGGCCTTTCGAAACCGGATTATCCGGTAGAGGTAGGCGATGAGAATCGCGAGCATAATCGCGGTGCTCGCCGGACCCAGGTAGCGGTCGATTTCATCGAACTTTCGGCCGAGGACATATCCGGAAGTGCCCAGCGCGCTCGTCCAAACGCCGGCGCCGAGCGCAGTGAGAAACAGGAAGCGGCCGAGGCCCATCCGAAAGATCCCCGCCGGAATGGAAATCAGTGTTCGAATGCCGGGAACGAGGTGGCCAAGCGGGACCGCCCAGCGGCTGTGGTGCTCAAAGCGCTGTTCGAGCTCGTCGATCTGCTTCCGCGACAACGTGATCCAGCGCCCATGCCTGCAGGCCCAGCGTTTCAGCCTCTCGTCTCCCAAGGTGCGCGCCGCGACGTACCAGAAGCCCGCGCCGAGAAGAGTGCCAGCCGTTCCGGCAATAAGTACGCCGGGGAGGCTGAGCTTGCCCTCGCTTGCCGTAAAGCCGGCCATCGGCATGATGACCTCCGAGGGTAGCGGCGGAAACACGTTTTCCAGGAACATCAGAAGCGCGATGCCCAGATAACCCATGTCCTCGATCATTTGTGTTATCCACTCGGTCAACGATCATGCTCCACGTTATTGGCCGCTCGCTCCGGCCATGCTGCCATGAACGCCGTGATCTCACGATCGGCTCCGCAGCGCCGATCTGGGCAAATGAGAATGGACCGGCGAAGGAGGATGCGAAGCCAGGTCTGAGCTTTGCCATATCGGTTGGTTGGCGGCACCTGCGAGGTGTTGCTGGTAACATCGCGCCGCGGGGGCAAATGGGTCATGGACGAGGAAGATCGAGGCTGGAGAAACGGCTGCCGAACGTGCTGCTGCCGAGGCTTTCGAGGAAGGCGGCGAGATCGGCCATATCGCCAGGCGTCCCCTTCTTGCTCGCAGGCCTGCCGACCTCAGCCGACCCACAGTGTTTCCGCTTGAGGTTGTCGAGGAACGAGCCGCGCGGCCCAAGATGCGCGAGCGGCGGCGTGCGTGGCTGCCTGTAGCGGATGCGCGGGATCGGGTGATCGAGCGACGGCCTGCGACGGGTTCTGGACGCCCTGGTGGCCCATCTTGAGTGCGAGCGGCGGGGCTAGCGGCATTGGGCGCGCTGTATCGCCGTTCCACGACAGGCTGTGGACAACCTGCCTTGAGCAAAGGTTTGGATGAAGTGTGCGGCTTTGAACGGTGAGGGGCTTGCGCCATGTTGGAACAGCGCCGATCCGGCCTTTGAATGGGTCGGGGTGTTAGAACAGACATCAGCAGGACGAACTTTTTATGAACAACAGCGATCTCGCCGACGCCATCGCTGCCGACCACGGCATCGCCAAGACAGACGCACGCAAGATCGTCGACGCAGTATTTGCGGCGATCGGCGAGGCAGCTGCAAAGGGCGAGGAAGTGTCGCTTAACGGTTTCGGCAAGTTCAAGGTCAAGGACAGCCCGGAGCGTGAAGGCCGTAATCCAGCGACGGGTGAAGCCATGACCATCAAGGCTTCGAAGAAGCTCACCTTCACCGTCGCCAAGGCGGTCAAGGACAAGCTTAACGGGTGATGGGAAGGGCGGCATCGGTTGAGCCGATGTCGCCCGGCTTCCATTTAGCCCGCTTGCCTTGTGAGTACCAGGTGAGTGGGCACCAACCGGAGCGTGGCAGGCGGCTTCAATCGGCTTGCCAATGCCGCGATCCGTCTCCAAAGAGGCGGCGATGCTGGGCCAAGATCGCGGCACCATGAAGAGGCGGCTTCAAACCTCGCTATCGTTCTGTCCATCTTCATCTCTCCCGCCGGCACTGACAACAGCGCGTCCGGCGCTGGAGATCCTGGCCGCGAAGGTCTCTTCAGCGGGGCTGCGGAAAGGCAGGGTTTTTTGCATCCAGGTCGCGGCGCACCCATTGCGGGGCGCGCTCGACGGCATGCAGGATCGCGGCAGTCAGTGTGTCGTTCATAACGGCGGCATGGCGTCTACCCGGCAGGTCGTCCAGCCCGTGGGCGAGGTAGCGCTTTTGTTAAAGCGGCCCGCAGCGAAGCACGACACAGCCGATCCGGACTGGAACTCGGCAATTATGCCCTTAGTTTGTAAGCCAGCATAAACCTGGAGATAAAGGAGACGAGGGCATGACGGGTGTGCCGATCCTCGAGGATGAGCCTGGACGGCTTGCGGCCCTGCAGCGCCTGGAGATACTCGACACGAAAGCGGAAGAGCCGTTCGAGCACATCGTCTCCCTGGTGCGCTCTATACTCAATGTCCCCATTGCCGCCGTGTCACTCATCGATGCCGATCGCCAGTGGTTCAAGGCCAGGGCCGGCCTCGATGCCAGCGAGACGCCGCGCAGCCTCTCGTTCTGCTCTCACACGATCAAGGACACGCAGCCTTTCCTGATCGAGAACACTCTCGACGATGCGCGCTTTGCAGGCAATGCCTTGGTGACCGGGGATCCCAACATCCGCAGCTATGCCGGCATTCCGCTGACAACGCCAGAAGGCTATAACGTCGGGGCGCTATGCGCCATCGACCAGCAGCCGAGACACTTCACCGAAACCGAAGTGACGATGCTGAAGAGCCTCGCGCGGATCGTCGAAACGCAGCTGGAACTGCGCCGGATCGCTGAGCGCGATGTCTTGACCGGTGCTCTTACCAGGCGAGCTTTTGCCGAGCGCGCGCTGGTGGAGATCGACCGATTCCATCGCTTTGGCCGCCCTAGTACGCTAGTGCTGGCAGACCTCGATCACTTCAAGGCGGTAAACGACACACATGGCCACGCGGCGGGAGACTGCGTTCTGCGCGAAGTTGTCCGCCTTGTGACCGAACTGAAACGCGATGCGGATACCCTGGGACGGCTCGGCGGCGAGGAGTTTGCCGTGCTGCTGCCGGAAACGAACGTGGACGCGGCACATGTTGCAGTCGAACGGTTTCGCAAGAAGCTTGAAGATCACCCGATTTCGCTGCCGGGCGACAAGATGCTGATGGTCACCGCCAGTTTCGGGATCGCTGAGGTGGGGCCGGGCGTATTGTCGGTGGAGGAGTGGCTCGCTGCCGCAGATAAGCCGCTATACGCAGCGAAACGACTAGGGCGAAATCGAAGTGAGATAGCTGGTTGAGCGTTTCCGCAGCATCCGATGCTGCCGATCAAAAAAAAGCTGGCACGAAGGCTGACTTATAGGCTTTTGGGAGAGGATGCCTGAAAGGCAAGGCCGATAAGGTAGGCCTGGTTCTCGCTCGCAAGTACAACAATCGCAACGGCGGTTTTCCAGTAGGCACGACGGTCCATTGTTTTTGGTAGGTGTACCGCCGCACGGACGCACGCTTGAGCTCAGGCCGCCTGATTTCGCATGATTTTGATCGTGAGAGCCAGCTCAGAACCGACCTAGGGTGGGACGCGGATTTCGGGTTTCAAGCGTGGTCTGAGGACTGGGGACCTTCCACCCAGTCCGCCTGGCAGAACTCCAATGCCAGCCTGTTCCGCGTCCGCGGGGACGGGCCAGTTGAAACTGTTCCTGAACGGCGTTCCCAGTCCCAACGCCCTGGTGCTCAATACAGCGGAAAAGGGCGCCGTTCCTGGCAATGACCCAAGCAAACGCGCTCTTGCGCTGTCCCTTGTTGAACGATGGCGAGGTAGTGATACACGTCATCTGCGAGCGGAGCATCATCGATCATGGCGACCTCCTGCACCGCGTCGGCGAGATGTCCTTCCCGCACCGCGTCGGCCGTGGTGAAGGCGCCTTTCGCGGCGGCGACCCCGACCGGGGCGACAAGGGCTGGAGCCCGAAGCCAACAAACAGGCTCCTGGCCACATCCTGCCGATGGCCGCGACCGGGAGGAGGTTGTGCGGTTCAATTTCGCGATTTTCACTGACAGGTGGCCACGCTTCCCAATCACCAGCGCGTGATCTTTTTGCGGCAGTTCGAGTCTTCAGGGTGTCTCAGTCTTCGAGGCCGCCTTGTTCGCGGCGACCAGGGCATCCCAGGTCTCCCAATCGACGGCGCGTCCGGGATAGGCGACCGTTTTGAACGGCCAAGCCGTCTGGATCCAATCGGTCACCCATTTGTAAAGCTCCGCGTCAAAGCCTGCGTCGTAGTCGGCTTTCGTTACCCACATCCGGACAACGGCATCGTAACCGTTTACGGCGCTCGGCGCGATGTAGACACAACCGCGCTCGCGGCTGCCGTCCGGCGTAAGCACGGCGTAGGCAAACGATTGGCGGTTCTTAAATCGGGCCTCTTCGTTTTCCATGTCACGCAGGGCATCGACGCTCGAGATGCCCTTGTGAGGCCAGTTGGGACTGCGGCTGAAGGTTTTTTGCAGGTGCTCGATGGATGACATGTAGGCGTCGAAATCCATGCCCACCAAAGACGGACCGAGCGGAACGAGCTTGAAGCCCTCTGCCTCGGCCGAATGCGGCACCTTGAAATCCGCTGATACTAGGGGTGGCCTTACGTTTGGCGCCGCTCTGGCAGCCGAATCCGTTGGTGATGGGGCCGCGAGTGCCGGATATCCGGTCAGCGTCAGGGCCCAAAATGCCAGTGCCCGACCTGCGATCCCAAATCTCAATTTCTACTCCTCACTTTGTACCCTGCTCGCCGCTCGGTGGGAATGCCGGAGAAATTGCCCGTGTCGAGCCTGCATTCCAAAAGAGCGGCAGCTGGGCCAGTGGGAAAAGTCATATGCAGTACATAGATGCCGCCGATGTACTGCGCTGAGCATACCGTTCGCCGCTGCGCTGGGCACCTGACTGCCCCGCTTATGCCTTGCCTATGCCTCGCCCGGCCCCGTTGGAAGTGCGTCGTTAAGTTGATCCACGTCCATTCCGCATGCGACGGTTCATATGCCGGCCTGGAATTGAAGTGGTCCCGGTTCACGCACCGGATGTTAAGCTAATCTGAGATGGTGGACCGTGCACATGCTACCTGGTTGGGCTAGACGACGCTGGGGTTTCGTTCGCTTGCGACTTCACCATTGAAGGCCCGGCATCACCTCACCCGGACTTTCGTAAAGCGGCGAGGGACCACACCAGTTCGATGGCGACAGGCAAATGGACGGGTGCTGACGGAGAATAAAGAATGATGCAGTTGGGCACCTACTCACCGTTCCCTCGAATTGATCCGTTCCGAAGTCGGCAGTGTCGGACGGAGCGGACGCAGACCACCTCATCTCGAAGACCTGATGGCTGCCGTCTGTTCAGCAAGTAGCTGATGAACCTGAACGACGTGACGTGGGACAGTCCGGTAAGTCTCCTTTCAGGCGCCTACGGCGGCAAGCTGCCGTTCATTCATGCGCCATCGATGGGTGCTTACATGGTGCTTCGTCGTGATGGGAATAGCCGCCAACTCAGACAGTCCGGACAGGCCAATATAAGGTTATGATCAACAGAATGGGGCGAGGTATGTCAAGCGGCGCCAGCCGCTTAAGGATCTTGAGCTCCCGTTCGGGCATTAAGCCCGGTATTTCGAGATTATAGGGCATGGCTGGCCGCCTTTAGCTCGGGTGATCCTGATAAAAGTCGTTGGGCCAGATGAAATTGGTGTGAGTGACCGAAATGCTGAAGTCGAGCGCCGTCACCTGATGCCACCAGCCGACCGGTATAAAAAACGCATCGCCGGGCTGGAGGATGACTTGATGAACGTGAACGCCGTCAAGATCCGGGAACCGGGCGATCAGGCCGGCTTCGGCAATATCGCGGACCCGGCTGTACACGTGATAGTCGTTATAAAGACGCGGCGTCTGGCCCGGAGCCACCAAAAGTAGCTGTTTACGGCCCACGAGTTGCAGGAACAGGTTGTTCGTCAGGTCATGGTGGAGCGGCGTGAAGGTGCCTGCCGGTCCAATCCACGCCATGCCATGCCTACCTTCGGCACCGGGTGAGAGGAACTGATCAAGAAAGCCAAGGTCGGGATGCAACGCAGCCATCGCCGCTTGGTTGGCGCCCGAGTTGTACGCCGTCATGTAAACGTCATTGGCCGCATCAGGCTGGCAGATCAGGTCGATGAATTCGGCGAATGGCATCGCGGTGCGGTGCCCGTCCATGTTCCTTTCGAAATCCTCATCGGCAACCCGGCCCGATTGCACCTCGACAATTTGCGGACCGATCATGTCTTTCAGGTAGTGCGGGTTCCAACGCTGGACTGCAGGCCAATCGCGCAGCGCGCCTTGCAGCACCACCGGAAAATTCGCTGCGTAATGTTCAGCGAGGAATGCCTCACGACTGATCTCGGTGCGGCACGGGATGCGGCGAGGTGCCATGCTGCGCAGGCGTTCAAGCTACGATAAAATCCAGGCGCTCTTGTCCGCCGACGGGCCGTCCTTTGGCGGAGCTTCCAGCTGACGCACCGGCTGCGCAACGGGGCATGAAGGAGCGGCGGGTGTCTCGTGATGGAAGTCTTCCCCACCCGCAAAGTCCTTGAGCCGCAGTTTGGATCGATGGTCTGGGGCGCCCCGGCTGCCGTCCGCGTTCAGCCCCCGATAATAGAATTTCTGCCATTTCTCGCTTGGGTTCGCTGGCCGGGTTTCGGCAACCGCCTGCTGAAATGCATCGCGCGATGCGCTCCATTCCTCGAATTGTCGCTTCAATTCCGGGTGCTCTTCGATCGGCGCGATACGGGGCTCGACGCTTTCGATCAGGCGGCGCTCAACCGGAAAGAAAAAGCAAAAGGGCTCGTTCTCCTCAAACCGGATTACGTGCCCCGGCCGGGTGAAGCGCCAGTTCATTGTGAAGCTGTATGGGGTCCAATCGGTTTCGATGATCCCGCCCAAAGGCGCAACGCCGTCCTTGGCCGCGTTGGGCGAACCGCCGACCCAGAGGTCCACCCCCTCGGCGGTCCTGAACAATCCTTCGACGTGAAAAGTAAAAGTCCCCTGTCCAAACAGCGCGACCGGGGCGACATGAGGCTCGGTTCCCGGATCAGGCCTGACAGTGACGTCCTCTACCCGTGAGCCGCCGTTCCATTCCGCTTCGAAGCCGCAGGGGCTGAGTATTTCCCAGCCGTGTGAATTGGCGATGTTGAGTGGCAGGCAGCGATAGGCGAAACGCTCTGGCGTGGCATCCATCCATTCGCGGCTGGATGAGGCCGCCCTGATGCGCGGCGCGCAGCCGGGATAGACGTAGCAATTCAGTTCCATGCAAACAGTCATTCACCAATTGATGCGCAGGCCCACCTTACCGTCGATGCCGCGGGTAGTGCCATTGAATGTTTCGTCATAATTGGCCGCGGCATAGAACGTGACCTTCGGCGTAAACCGGAAACTGAGGCCGCCGCCGACCTGCCACCAAGTCACCGGCGGCCTGGCCTGGAATGCGACAAACCCGTCAGCTGAGGAGAACTCGGTCTTCGGCTGGCCGAGAAACTCGTGCCAGATGTTGCCGCGCAGCCAGCCTTCGTAGTCGCCGTTCTCGATCTCGTCGTCGATGTTCGAGAAGCGGAAGCCGACGCGTCCGACCAGTGAATCGAGATCGCGGAAGCGCACGGTCGCTCCCAGATCATCGAAACTTTCGACCGAGAGGGACTGGTAGATCAGCTGCGCCTGCGGTTCGAGCTGCCAGTCCTTGTCAAGCCGCAGCGGATAGCCGCCCTCGAGCGACAGCGCGAGGCCAAAGCCATCGGTCGCGATGGGCGCGAGCCTGCGGGACTTCATCTCAATGTCGTACCACGTCAGCTGCCCTACAGCGTCGAGATAGGCGCCACTAGGCTCGTAATGCGTCCAGAAGGCACCGGCCGACCAGGCGTTCATGTCAATCTTGCCGGCCTCGAACCGCTCGTCGAGAAGGTTGTGATCGACCTCGCCGTCCATCTTGCCATAGGTGCCGACAAGGCCGGCATGGTCGCGCGAACCGGTCGTCCCGTCGTCGCGCTTTTCCTCGGTGCGGTAGATGTCGATCCCGATCTGGAAGGCAACCAGGTCGGAATCATAGGACGGCCCCTGACGGCTGCCGCCATAGATGCCCAGCGGATCGCCTTGCGACTCCCCGTGGCGCAGGATTACCCGGCCCCAGACGCCGTTGAAGTGCTCTGAATCGCCGAGCGCGGGGTTGCCGCGAAGCTGCTCTTCCTCGCCCACCCGCTCGTGCAGCGTGCCCAGGATCTGGCGCCCGTAGATCCCCATCCAGGCCGGCGTCGCCGAGTAGAGCGATGTTTCCGGGCGGTAATGCGGTGTGGGGGCCGGGGTCGGCGTGGGCGTGGGCGTGGGCGT
>Ga0160437_1000067_pt1 | contig 65489 bp, 54 predicted proteins | sample HID1975I_E0MG_FD_108227 | JGI IMG/M metagenome (GOLD analysis project Ga0160437, IMG submission 108227) | Enriched soil microbial communities from UW Madison campus, WI, USA - HID1975I_E0 MG | ecosystem: Environmental > Terrestrial > Soil > Unclassified | place: USA: Madison, Wisconsin... | reverse complement strand
CAGCTTCGAGCTGCTGGTGAAGGATTTCAGCGCCGGCTACATCCGCGACACCGTGTCGCGGCTGGAAGCGACGATGACCGAAGGCTGGCCGTGCTGGGCGATCTCCAACCACGACGTGGAGCGTGCGGTGACGCGCTGGGGTGGCCATCCGGCGCAGCCGCGGTTGGCGCGGATGCTGGTGGCGATGCTGTGCTCGCTGCGTGGCTCGATCTGCCTGTACCAAGGCGAGGAGCTGGGGCTGGGCGAGGCGGACGTGCCGTTCGAGGCGCTGCAGGACCCGTACGGCATTACGTTCTGGCCGAACTTCAAGGGCCGCGACGGTTGCCGTACGCCGATGCCTTGGCTGGATGCACCCAAGGCGGGCTTCACGACGGGTGAGCCGTGGTTGCCGATTCCGGCGGAGCATCAGGCCGCGTCGGTGGCGATGCAGGAACATGATCCGCACTCGGTGCTCACTGCGTTCCGTCAGTTCCTGGCATGGCGGCGGACGATGCCGACGTTGTTGGTGGGCGATATCCGTTTTCTTGAATCCGCTGAGCCGGTGTTGATGTTCGAGCGGGCGCACGGGGAGGAGACGTTGCTGTTGGCGTTCAATCTGTCGGCTGAAGGTGTTCGGGTCGCGCTGCCGGTGGGTGATTGGCAGGCGATGCAGGTGCCGGGTCCGGATGTGGGGCACGTTGTGGGAGGTGAGCTGGTGTTGCCGGCGCAGTCGGTGTATTGCGCGCGACGCGGCTGATCGGGTTTTCCGGTGGTATTGAGAGGGCGGGGCCGGGTGCCTCGCCCTTTTTTTGTCTTGCGTTCGTGCGTTTGGGCATATCAACAGCAACAGCAACAGCCACGGCAACTGCGCGTTGGGCTGCGCTTGTGCTGGTTTGGGCGGGCACGGGTGGGTTGGCGGGACCCGCCGCAAGTACGTCCGTGTAGGCTCATGTCGCGCCATCCATGGCGCTCATGGTCCCGCCAACCCACCCGTGCCCGCCCTTCGACAATGGGCTGGTGCGCAAGGGAAAAGCGACGCTGGGCCGGCGCGTCATGGCAACCGCAATGCTGATGTCGACCGTAAATCGAAAGGCTTGAGCTGTCGCGCTGGTCTCAGGTGTTGAAACAGTTGATGCAGCTGAAGCATGCGCAATGGTCGGATCGGCCAGCACGGTCGAGATGATCGGGTTGATCGGTGTGGTCGGTGTGGTCGGTGGGAGCGGAACAGTCCGGGCGGTCAGGGCAATCGGGGCGTTCGACGTGGTCGGCACGGTCAAAAGTGTCGAGGCGGCGGAACTGCTCGAGCTGGCCCTAACCGCAGATACCGCGTTCGATTCTCCTTTGCGTTGCGTTGCGTTGCACTGCACTGCACTGCCATGACCACCGACCCACTGTCGAAGGGCGGGGGTGTGTGGGTTGGCGGGACCGTTGTGCCGCATGGATGCGGCTCACGAGCCCCCATGGATGGGTTTACGGCGCGTCCCGCGAACCCACACACCCCCGACCAGCCCACGGACAGTCGGCACTGACGCTTTTGAGGGCGGGGTAAACCAACAAAAACCCGCTGCACAAGCAGCGGGTTTTCGATGTTGCAAATATCTTTACTGACACCTCAATCAGAACTTGTAGTTCACGCCCAGCATGTACGTCCGACCCCACTCCACATATTCCAGCGGACGATCCTTCGTGCCAGCGTAGGTGCGGTACGGCTCGTTGGTCAGATTGCTTCCCTGCAACAACAGCGTCAGCCCATGCAGACTGCTGCTGTCGGCGAAGGTGTAGCTGACCTGCGCATCCGTCACGTTCTCACCGACCACATAACGCAGGGTGCGGTTGCCGTTGAAATTGCCGATCTCACCGATGAAATCCGAACGACGGCGCTGGCTCACGCGGGCCTCGAACCCACTGCGTTCGTAGTACGCAGTGAAGTTGTACACGCGCTCGGACAGGCCGGGCAGGCTGATCGGATCGCTGCCGACGCTGGATGCGCTTTCCGGATCCAGGATCTTGATGTCGCTGTCATTGAACGTGGCACTGGCCTGCACGCCGAAGCCACGCAGGCTCTCCGTCAGCATCTCCAGCGGGAACGAGGCGGTCAGCTCCAGGCCCTTCAGTTTGCCACCCTGGCCATTCTGCGGGGCCGAGAAGGTGCCGGTCGGCAGGACCGGGCCGATCATGCCCGGCGGCGGCACGTAGCTGGCCAGCAGGTCGCTGAAGTCGTAGTCATCGCGCGACTGCGTGTAGACGTAGGACTTGAGGTCCTTGAAGAACACCGCGGCGGCCACGTAGGCCTTTTCACCGAAATACTTTTCGTACGAGAGGTCGATCGCGTTGGCGCGCCACGGATCCAGCAGCGGGTTGCCACCGCTGCCGCCAGGCTTGCCGGTGGCGGTGTCCACGCCGAACTCCAGGCCGGCCCGCATCTGGTCCACGCGCGGGCGTGCCACCTGCTTGGCCACGGCGAAGCGCAGCGTCTGCTGGTGCGGGAACATGAAGGCCAGGTTCAAACTCGGCAGCCAATCGGTGTACGTCTTGCCGTCATCGATCGGCAGGATGTTCTGGCCGTCCGGACGCGAGCGGTCGAAGTAGTTGGACTGCGAGCTCTGGTCGGTGCGCACCATCTGTACGCCGATGTTGCCGCGCAGGCCGACCTCGCCCAGATCGGTGTTGATGTTGGCGCGGATCCACGCGGTGCTGGTCTTTTCCTGCACCGTCCAGGCCTTGGGAATCAGGTAGTCCAGGTTGGTGACCGGGTTGAAGACCATGTAGCGGTCCACCGCGGCCGGTACGTTCCAGGCGGGAATGTAGCCGATACCGGCGAAGCCCAGGTTGACCGGTGCGTACTGCAGGTCACCGGCGATGTTGGCATCGCCTTGGTCGCCGAGCAGGATGTTGCCCTCGGCCTGGGTCTTGTCCTTGCTGCGGTCGGCGTAGTTCACGCCCACGTCCACGTCGGAGAACCATGGCAGCGAATCCGGCATGGCGAAGGTGGCCTGCAGGCGGGCGCCCTTCAGGCGGTCTTCGACCATCGGCACCTTGCCGTAGCCGGAGCCGTAGATGGTGTTGGTCAAGAACAGCGCGTCCGGGTTGGAATAGTCCAGGCCCGGGCTGATCTGCGAGAACCCGTCCGGCTTGACCACCACGCCGACCGAATCCAGCTGCGGCATCGGGGTCAGCTGCAGGTTGTTCTCCAGGTTCAGCTCGTTGCGCGAGGCCTTGGAGTAGTTCACGTCGGCAACGACCTTGACGCGCTCGAAGTTGAACTCGTTGTTCCAGCCGAACGCGTCGATCTTGTCCTTGCGCTTGTTGTACATGCCCCGCACCAGCGGGTACACGCCGGTCGCCACGCCGCCGGCAAAGGTGCCGTTGGGGTTGATCTGCGGGTTGGTGATCAGCAGGCCCGGCGTGTAGCCGCCGTTGTAGTTGCTGAGGTTGACCTCGAACTGGTTGGCCGTATCGATCTGCTCGGCTTCGGTATGGAAGGCATCCAGGGTGCTGGTCCACACGTTGGACGGGCGGAACTGCACGGTCGCCATCACGCCGTCGCGCTCGTTGTTGCCGGTGCGGCGCAGCGCCTTGATGCCATCGGAGAACACGGTGCCCGGGCCCAGGCCGGGACGGTTGCCCTGGTCGGTCTGCTCGGTGGTCCACGGTTCGTACAGGCCGACCTGGTTTTCCTGGATGGGCATGTCGCTGTGCGCATAGCCGATCGAGATACCCAGGGTGTTGTCCAGGAACTGGTCGATGTAGCTGGCGCTGAAACGGTTGCCGTACGGATCGACGTTGGCGGCCTTGCCCAGCGAGCTCTTCTGGTAGCGGCCGCTGATGGCGATCACGCGCTCGGCGAAGCTCAGCGGACGCACGGTCTGCATGTCGATGGTGCCCGACAGGCCCTGGCCGACCAACGCCGCATCCGGGGTCTTGTAGACGGTCACGCCGTTGACCAGTTCCGAGGGGTACTGGTCGAACTCGACGCTGCGGTTGTCGCCGGTGCTCACCACCTCACGCCCATTGAGCAGGGTAGTGGCGAAATCCGGCGACAGGCCGCGCACGCTGATCACCTGCGCGCGGCCGGCCACGCGCTGGGCGGCCAGGCCGGGCAGGCGGCCCAGCGATTCTGCGATGCTCACATCGGGCAGCTTGCCGATGTCCTCGGCCGAGATCGCCTCGACCACCGAGGTGGCGTCCTGCTTGATCGCGATCGCGTTCTCGATACCGCGGCGGATACCGGTGACCTGTACGGTGTCCAGGTTGGTTGCCGTACTACCGGCCGGTGGGGTGGTGGTACTGGATTCGGCGGTCTGCGCCGACGCCATCAACGGCGTCAGGGCGACGGCCAGCGCGAGACTCAGCGCGCTGCGCTTGCGGTTCAACATTTTCCCCTCCCAGGCAATGTTGCCAATCGATTTTGTGGTTGCCCGGAGGACCCGGGAGCGTCACGGCGCGGTGGCCGTTGACTGCGTGGCTATGGTAGGCAGCGCGCCTGCTGCGGGAATCACCCTGCATACGTATTCAATGACGTTTGCAGCATTGGAAGCGATTACAGGTGCGGTATCGCATTCGCGCTGCCGCTCCACGGTCTGCTTCGCAAACCGCGGACCCCTGTCTCACCAACACCCATGCCCCCGTGCCTTCGGCACCGCCCCCTGACTCAGGGGGCACTCCTCCAGACGCGCCGACGGTTGGTATTCCGCAGTGCGCCGGGACAATTACAACGGGGTAAAGCGAATCGCCTGCCCACCGCCCGGTGCCAGCTTGAGCACCAACGCATCAGCGCGGGTGACCTCGCGCGTTTCGCGCACGAAGGCGAAGGGGTTGCTGCGGAAATCGGCGCCGTCGCCATCGCGATAGATCTCCGCGCGGTAACGCACCCCCGCCTCAAGGAAGCCCAACGAGAGGGGCAGCACGCGGCCGTGTTCGTCGGTGATGCTGCCCAGGAACCAGTCGCGGCTGTGGCGGTCCCTGCGCACGATGGTCACGAAGTCGCCCACCTCGCCGTTGAGCACGCGGGTGTCGTCCCAGTCCACCGCGACGTCTTCGATGAAGCGGAAGGCCTCACGGTGCTGCTCATAGTGCTCGGGCAGGTCGGCGGCCATCTGGATCGGGCTGTAGATCGTCACGTACAGGGCGAGCTGGCGCGCCAGCGTGCTGGGAATGGCCTGGCCGCCGCGGCCCTTCAGGCTGAGGATGCCGGGGGTGTAATCCGTCGGCCCGGACAGCATCCTGGTGAACACCAGGTTGACCTCGTGCTCGGGCGGATTCGGCGGCTGGCCCCAGGCGTTGTACTCCATGCCACGCGCGCCTTCGCGGGTGATCCAGTTCGGGTAGGTGCGGCGCAGGCCGGTGTCCTTGATCGGCTCATGCGGGTTCACCGCGATATGCCGCTTGGCCGCCTCCTGCACCACCTTGAGATGATGGCGGGCCATGAACTGGCCGTCGTGCCACTCGCGCCACAGCGGCCCGCCGGCCGGGTTGCGGCGGTCGACCTGGCCGTCATCGCACACGTAGCCGCTCTTGAACGAATCCACGCCCAGCCGCGCGTAGAGATCCAGCGCCGCGCCGAGCTGATCCTCGTAGTGTTCGATCGCGCAGCCGGTTTCATGGTGGCCGATCAGGTGCACGCCCTGCTTCGCGCCGTAGGCCGACAGTGCCTCGATGTCGAAGTCCGCGGTGGGCCGGGTGAAATCGAAGGCATATCCATTGCCGACCCAGTCACCGTTCCAGCCGGGATTCCAGCCTTCCACCAGTACGCCACGGAAGCCATGCCGGGCGGCGAAGTCGATCATGCGCTTGGTCTTGGCGGTGGTCGCGGCATGCCGTGGGCCGGTGGCCCAGCTTTCCTCGTCCAGATGCATCGACCACCACACGCCCAGGTACTTGGAGGGCTTCACCCAGCTCACGTCGCCCAGCACATTGGGCTCGTTGAGGTTGAGGATCAGGCTCGATTCGACCAGCCCGCCGGCGGTGTCGCTGATCTGCAGCGTGCGCCATGGGGTATCGAAAGGCAGGCTGCGCCGCACCTTCCAGCCTTCCGCCGACGGCGACAACTGCGCGCGCAGGCGCTGACCCTCGGTGCGGCGGAGCCACATGCCGGCATAGTCCACCAGCGCGGCTTCGTGAATGGAGACATGCAACCCATCGCGGCTGCGCAGCGTCATCGGCGTGTGTGCCAGCGGCACCTGATCCAACGGCGTGCGCTGGTACAGGTATTCGTAGTGGATCGGCTCGCCGGCCGGAATCCACCACGCGGTGGAGGTCGGGGCGATCGCGAACTCGGTCAGCTCATCATCGATGATGGCCTCGCGCATGCCGGGCTGCTGCGGGAAGTGATAGCGGAAGCCCAGGCCGTCGTCGTAGACCCGGAACACCACATCGATACGACGTTTGGCGCCACTGCGCTCGGCCAGCTGCACCACCACTTCGTTGAAGTGATTGCGGGTGAGGCGACGCTCGCCCCAGGGTTGCTCCCAGGTTTCATCGACGCTGCGCGACTGCTGACCGACCACGGCAAGATCACGGTCCAGGCGGCCATCGCGCAGTTGGAAGCCGAGCCTGGAGTTGTCCACCACGGTCTCGCCAAAACGGTCCACCCGGTAGCTGGGATTCCCGCCATCCAGTTGCAGCGACACGCGCAGCACCTTGCCGGGCGAGTCGACGCTGGCCACGGTGACCGGCTCGGCGAAGGCGGTGGCGCTGAATGCGCAGAAAATCCAGCCCAGCACAGGTAGGCGACGACGAACCGAAGACCCGTCAGTTGAATGCGACAGTGACGGCATTTCCCCTCCCAAGGCGGCCGAAAACACCCCCGGACTATAGCGACGCCGTCACGATTGCCGGCCGCATCGGCCATGAATACGTATGCAGCTCGATGCAGGCTGCGGCGTGCCGTCTACCATGGGCCCAAGGCACCCTGGGAGGGGGCCGCGAGCGCATTGCCGCGAGGCGGTGCGGACCTACAACGCGAGCAAAGGGGAGGGAGGCAACGGGCGTGAGCCGGTTCGCCACTTCGATGCTGAAGATGATCTGCCTGACCGTTGCCCTCGGGGCAGCGATGGGGTCCACCGCACGCGCGGCCGACCTGGATTTCGACGGCCGCCATGCGCGCGCCGAGCCCGCCGCCGCAGGTGGCTACCGTCTGCATGCGCCGCAGGGCGAGGTGCGCGTCGGCGCGCAGCCGATGCGCAGCGAGACCGGCAGCGTGCTGTTCGATGCGCTGTTCGGGCTGGCCCAGCAGGAGATGGAGGCCGACCGCGTGGAGGCGATCCGTGACCCGGCCTTCAATCACGGCAAGCCGGTTCCCTGCGCATGCTTCCAGACCGGTGAGCGCTGGCCGTATGTGTGGACGCGTGATGTCAGCTTCGCTGCCGATCTGGCGCTGTCGCGTCTGGATCCGGTACGCACACGCCAGTCGCTGCAGTTCAAGCTTTCCACCGCGCGCGATGGACATACGCCGGGCCTGTTCGTCGCCCAGGACACCGGCTCCGGGGGCAGCTGGCCGATCAGCAGCGACCGCGTGGTGTGGTTCCTGGCCGCACGCGGGCTGCTGGATGACGCGGCCTTCGCCGACCAGGTCTGGCAGGCACTCCAGGCGACCCTGGCGCAGGATCGCGAGGCGGTGTTCGATGCACGGATCGGCCTGTATCGCGGCGAAACCTCGTTCCTGGATTGGCGCGAGCAGACCTATCCGGACTGGACGCGCGATGACGTGCGCTTCATCGGCGAGTCCTTCGCGCTCTCCACCAACGTGCTGCATTACCAGGCGCTGCGGCTGGCCGAGCAACTGGCCCGCCAGCACGGCGATGCGCGTGCTGCCACCTACGGCCAGTGGGCGGATGCACTGGCTGGCCGGATCGACACACGCTTCTGGCGCGAGGAGGCCGGTCAGTACATGAGCTACATCGGCGAGGCGGCGCATCCGGTGCCGTACGCCAAGTACGACCTGCTCGCGCTCTCGCTGGGCGTGCTGGCCGATGTGTTCCCGGCCGACCGCGCACGGCGCGCGCTGGCGAACTACCCCGCCGTAGCCGGTGGCAGCCCGGTGGTGTGGCCGCAGGAAGCGCAGCAGCCGATCTATCACAACCGCGGCATCTGGCCTTTCGTCAGCGCGTATTCGCTGCGCGCCGCGCGTCGGCTGGACGATGCCCCGCGCATCGCCCTGGAGATCGAATCGCTGATGCGCGGCACCGCGCTGGCCGGTTCGAACATGGAAAACTACGAGATGCGCACCCTGGCGGTGCACGTCGACGAAGGTGCCCTCAGCGGCCCGGTGGTCAATTCGCCACGCCAGCTATGGTCGGTGGCCGGGTACCTCTCCATGGTGCTGGAAGGTGTGTTCGGCGTGGAGGACGACGGACGCGTCGCGCCGAAGCTGCCCGTGTCCCTGGTGCCGACCCTGTTCGGTGCGCATGACCGCATCCGCCTGGACGATGGCAGACAGCGTTACGTGCTGGTGCGGCCGAAACAGCTCAGCGGCGAACTGCTGGTGGCCGGCGAGGTCCATCGCGATGGCAGCACCACCACCGTCCAGCTCGTACCAATGCAGGACAGTGGCGCCACGCCGTCACCGGCCATCCTTCGTCCGTCAGCCGTATTCGCCCCGGCAACCCCGGCCGCACCGGTGCCACGCGAAACGACTGCTGGCTGGCAGATCCCGGTGCCCGCCGACCATGTGCTGTGGCGTGATGGCCAGCCGCTGTTGCCCGTAAAGGGTGTCGCTACGCTGCCCAAGGAGGGTGCCAGCCACTGCCTGAGCCTGACCCGCCGCGCGGGTGCGCTGGAATCGCTGCACAGCCCGATGTCCTGCGTCGGGCCGCAACAGCGACTGGCCGGTGCGCAGCATTGGCAATGGACGGCACCCACTGCCGGCCGCTGGCGTGCGCGCCTGCGCTACGACAACCCGAACGGCCCGATCAACACCGGCGTGACCGCGGCGGTGAAAACGCTGGTGGTGCAGTGCGCGGGCCATCCAGACCAGCGCCGCCCCGTGGTCATGCCACACAGCGTGGGCGAACAGGATTCCACAGCGGTTGAATTCGAGGCGACGGCAGGGGCCTGCCGCATCACGTTGGACGAGGGCTTCAACATGAGCGCGCTGACCCACTTCGCGCAGTACAACGGGGGCAAGGGCGGCAGTGAGGGCGTGCTCAACCAGGCCCAGGTGTCCGCACTGACCCTGATGCCGGTGGCGGCCTCGCCGGAGCCGCGCCCATGAGCCGTCCCCCCAAACCGACGCTGTCGTTCTGGCAGATCTGGAACATGTGCTTCGGCTTCCTCGGCATCCAGTTCGGCTTTGCCCTGCAAAACGCCAACGCCAGCCGCATCTTCGAAACGCTCGGCGCGCCGATGGATGCGGTGCCCGGGCTGTGGATTGCCGCGCCGCTGACCGGCCTGCTGGTGCAGCCGGTGATCGGCTACCTGTCCGACCGCACCTGGACACGCTGGGGCCGCCGCCGCCCGTTCTTCATGATCGGTGCGGTGCTGACCACGCTCGCCCTGCTGGTGATGCCGAACTCGCCGACGCTGTGGATCGCCGCTGGCACGCTGTGGGTGCTGGATGCCTCGATCAACGTATCGATGGAGCCATTCCGCGCGTTCGTCGGCGATCAGCTGGCGCCACGGCAACGGCCGACCGGCTTTGCGATGCAGAGCTTCTTCATCGGCATCGGCGCGATCGTCGCCAGCTTCCTGCCGTTCATCCTGGCCCATTTCGGCGTCGCCAACACCGCGGCAGCCGGGCAGGTGCCCGATACCGTGCGTTACGCGTTCTACTTCGGCGCGGCGGTGCTGCTGGCGGCGATCACCTGGACCGTGGTCAGCACCCGGGAGTACGCGCCGGCCGAGCTGGCCAGCTTCGAGGATGCCGAACCGGCCGCCGTGCACCAGCGTGCGCGCGTGGCCGGGCCGCCCCCGTGGGCGCAGATCGGCGGTTGGGTGGCGGTCGGTATCGTGCTCGCTGCCGCCATCGCGTCGCAGCAGGGCGACCGCATGCTGTATGTGCTGGCCGGCCTGTGCATCGCCTATGGCGTGCTGCTGGGTGTGGCGCGCTGCGTGCCGGGCGCGAACATGCTGGCCACCATCGTCGGCGACCTGCGTGCGATGCCGCGCACCATGCGTCGGCTGGCCTGGGTACAGTTCTTCTCGTGGTTCGCGCTGTTCGCGATGTGGATCTACACCACCGCCGCCGTCGCCGGCACCCACTTCGGCTCGACCGATACCGCTTCGGCCGCCTACAACGAGGGCGCCAACTGGGTGGGTGTGCTGTTCGGTGCCTACAACGGCTTCGCCGCACTGGCGGCGTTGCTGATCCCGTTGATGGTGCGCGCGCTCGGCCTGCGCTGGAGTCACCTGGTCAACCTGTGGCTGGGCGGACTGGGGTTGATCTCGATGCTGTTCATCCGCGACCCACACTGGCTGCTGCTGTCGATGGTCGGCGTCGGCTTCGCCTGGGCCTCGATCCTGTCGCTGCCGTATGCGCTGCTGTCCGACAGCGTGCCGGCGGCCAAGATGGGTATCTATATGGGTCTGTTCAATTTCTTCATCGTGATTCCGCAGCTGGTCGCGGCCAGTGCACTCGGCTTCCTGCTGCGCACGTGGCTGGGCGGCGACCCGATGCACGTGCTTGCGCTCGGCGGCGGCAGCCTGCTGCTGGCCGGCCTGTGCGTGCTGTATGTGCCATCCCAACAGGAGGTTGTCTGATGTCCCGGTATTCGTCGTTGTCGCTGGCCCTGTCATTCGCGCTGTCCGCCACTCCCGCCCTGGCCGTCGAGCGCCCGGACTATGTCGGTACGCGTGAGCCGTTCGCCAGCCAGGCGGTCTACTTCGTGGTCACCGACCGCTTCGTCAACGGTGATCCGTCCAACGATCACCGTGACCAGGGCGGCGCGCATCCCACCTTCGACATCCCGGTGCCGTGCCCGGACAAAGTGGACGGCAACATCGGCTACCTCGGCGGTGACTTCAAGGGCGTGCTCGACAATGCCGCGTACATCCGCAACCTGGGTTTCGGCGCGGTGTGGATCACCCCGATCATCGACAACCCGGACCAGGCCTTCACCGGCAGCAAGCCGATCAGCTGCACCAGCACGCTGACCGACCGCGGCAAGACCGGCTACCACGGCTACTGGGGCGTCAACTTCTACACGCTGGACGAGCATCTGCCGAGCAAGGGCCTGGACTTTGCTGCCTTCACCCGCGGCCTGCACGCCGCCGATCTGAAAGTGGTGCTGGATATCGTGGGCAACCATGGCTCGCCCGCGTGGACGATGCCGGTGGCGCAGCCGCAGTTCGGCCAGATCTTCGACAAGGACGGCCGCCTGATCGCCGACCATCAGAACCTGCCGCCGCAGCAGCTGGACCCGGCCCACAACCCGTTGCACGCCTTCTACAACAACATCGGCCCGGTCGACGGCAAGAACGGCTCGATCTTCGATGGCAACCTGGCCGAGCTCTCCGATTTCAACGAGCACAACCCGGCGGTGATGGACTACCTGGTGGGCGCGTACCTGCAGTGGACCGCGCAGGGCGTGGATGCGTTGCGGATCGACACCATCGGCTGGCTGCCACACCCGTGGTGGCATGCGTTCGTCAACCGCATCCGTGCCGAACATCCGGGCATGTTCATGTTCGGCGAAGCGTTCGACTACGACGCCAGCAAGATCGCCGAGCACACCTGGCCGGCCAACGCGAACGTCAGCGTGCTGGACTTCCCGCTGCGCGGTGCGTTGTCGTCCGTGTTCGGCAAGGAGCAGAAAGGCTTTGAAACGCTGGCCGAGCCGCTGCACCTGCTGGATGGGCCGTACGCGAATCCGTACGAGCTGATGAGCTTCTACGACAACCACGACATGGCCCGGCTGGATGCGAACGATGCCGGGTTCATCGACGCGCACAACTGGCTGTTCACCGCGCGCGGCATCCCGGTGATCTACTACGGTTCGGAGACCGGCTTCATGCGTAGCCGGGCCGAGCATGCCGGCAACCGTGCCTACTTCGGCCAGGAGCGCGTCAATGAGGCGCCGAAGAGCCCGATCTTTGCGCCGCTGCAGCGCATCGCCAAGCTGCGCGAGGCGACGCCCGCCCTGCAGCGCGGCCTGCAGGTCAATGAACGCCTGCAGGGTGATGAAGCAGTGTTCTTCCGCGTGCTGCAGCAGGGCGATACCGCCCAGACCGCACTGGTGCTGCTCAACAAGGGCGACACCGCCCGTACCTTTGAGGTTCGCCGCTACCTGCAGGCCGGCACCTGGCGCGACGCGCTGGGGGGCGACAGCCAGACCGTTACCGGCTCACTCAAGGCCGAGGTGCCTGCACACGGCGTGCGCGTGTTCGTGCTGGACGCGCAGATCGACCAGGCCGCGCTGCAGGACCGGCTGAGGGCGGCGGTCGATGACCAGCGTGCACGCACCAAGCGCCTGGCGAAGTAAGCGGTGATGCCCGGTCTGCCGCGCTGCGGTGGGCCGGGCAGTACAATCGGGCTCGCGACTGCCCATTGCGGTCCTCCCGAGTACGGTGTCCATGTCACGCCTGTCCCTGCGCCCCGCAACGCCCGACGACGCCGAGCGTCTGTTTCATCTGATGCAGTTCTACTACTTCGAGGCCTCGGCCTGGAGTGGGGAAGCGGTACGGCCCGACGGCCTGTTCGACTGTGAGCGGTGCGATGTCGAGGCCTCGCTGCGCGATGACCCTCAGTGGGCGCGATTGTTGTTCGTCGACGACGCACTCGCCGGCTTCGTGCTGGTGGACCAGGTGGAGCGGGGCGGGCGCCCCTATCCCGAACTGGCCGACCTCTTCGTGCTGCCCAGGTACCGGCGGCAAGGCCTGGCGGCTCATGTGGTCGACCAACTGGTGCGTCCCGGCGAGGGGCAGTGGCTGCTCGCGGTGTTCCGCGGCGATGTGACGGCGCATGCCTACTGGCGGCGGACCCTGCCGCGCCTCGGCCTGCCGCATGCCGCGCTGGCCGAGGATGACCCGACCTTCCACCTGTTCCTGATCGGTGATCCGCCGGCTGGGTAGTGCCGCCCGCTGGCCGGCTCACGTTCACCCCGGCGGTACAATGACGGACCCCACCCGTCCCTTTGTATCCGATGAACGACGCTGCCCCCCAGACTCCGATCGAAACCCTGCTCAAGACCGCGATGGACGGTCAGCTGCCGATCGGCCTGTTCATGAAGGCCTTCGTGGCGTCCGAAGTGGTGCTGCTCACCGGGAGCCTGGTGACCCCGGACGGCAGCGGTTTCGACCCGCTGCTGTTCGACAAGCAGGGCATCCTGCACGTGTCCGTGTTCACCGATATGAGCCGGGTCGGTTTCCACAGCCAGCAGGCCCCGCACACCCTCCGCATGCTGATGCTGGACGTGCTAAAGCGCGTCCCCGGCGGCTACGGCGTGGTGATCAATCCGGGGACGTCGCTGGGCTTTGAGATCTCGCCGTCCGGCGTCGGCGAAATCCTGAAGGACTTCGCCGACGGCCCGCGCTGACGCTGCGTTTTACGGCAGCGTCACTTTCCGCCGGTTGTCCGACGACACCCGGTCGATCAGCTTGTTGTACGGATCGAATCCGGCCTCGTCCGGCTTGCCGTCCACCGTCACGGTGATCGACGGGTTGGCCTCGGTGACGTGGTGGCGCTGCAGGTACAGCACCTTCTGGTCGCGCTCCTTGCCCGAGGGGGCGTTGGCGAACACGCCGATCTCGATCCAGTCGTCCATCGTGCCGGCGGTCTCCTTGCCGTCACCATCGGCATAGCGCTTTTCCGCATGCAGCTTCAGCGTGACGTCGTACTTGCCGTCCGCCCGCTTGCGCGCGGTCGCGGCCAGCACGCGGTTGTCGTAGAAGCTGATCTTCTCGAACAGATCGGTCACCAGTTGCTGGCGGTCGGCCGGCGTTTCCGCCCGGAGGTAGGTCAGCAGTTCGGTCGAAGTGGTGTAGGGCGGTTGCTGGAAGCCCTTGTCCTGCAGGAAGCGTTTGAGCGCACGGTTGAGTGCGGCTTCGCCGATTTCCTCACGCAGGCGGTAGAACGCCAGTGAGCCCTTTTCGTAGTGGATGTACTGCTGGTTCTCCACCCGCGCCAGCGGCAGCTCCTCGATGCCCTCGCTGCCACGGCCGGCCAGATAGCCATCCAGTTCCGTCTTCAGGAACTGACGCATCTGCTGCCGCCCGTACTCCTTCTCCATCACCATCAGCGCCGAGTACTGGGACAGCGATTCGGACAGCATCGTGGCCCCCTGCACGTTGGCACCGATCACCTGGTGCGCCCACCACTGATGTGCGACCTCGTGGGCGGTCACGTAGAACACGTAGTCCACCTTGTCGCGGTTGCGCAGGTCGGCGATGAAGCCGATCGATTCGGAGTAGGGGATGGTGTTGGCGAACGACTGGGCAAAACGCGAGTAACCCGGGAACTCGATGATGCGCACCTGCCGATGCTGGTACGGCGTGAAGTTGGCTTCGTAATACGCCAGCGACTTCTGCACGGCTTCGATCATGCGGTCCACGTTGTAGCCGTGGCGGGCATCGTAGTACACCTCGATCGGCACGCCCTGGTACGTGGCCCGCTTCACTTCCCAGCGGGCCGACAGGTAGGCATAGAAGTTCAGCATCGGCCGGTCCATGGCGTAGCTGAAGCAGCGCCGGCCGTTGACGGTCGCTTCGTGCTGCAGGTAGCCCGGCGCGAGCGCGATCTGGTCCGGCGCGGTGCAGATCGTGCTGCGGAAGGCCAGCCAGTCCGCATCGTCGGTCACATAGTTGTTCGCGCGGGCGGCCTGGTCTTCCAGCTTGGGCATGCGGCTGGGCTCGCCGAGGCCGCGCTTGCGGCGCTCGTTGCGGTCGGTGATCTGCACGCCCTGGTCGTAGCCGAACGAGGGCAGCAGGCGGCTGTTGAAGAAGGTTCCGTTCTCCACCAGGTTGGTGGGCGCCTGATCGGCGGTGATGCCGGCCGGGTGCTGGTTGACGCGGAAGTGGATGCGGCGTTCCTCGCCCGGCTGCAGCGGGGCGGTCAGCTGGTAGATGCGATAGCCCAGGTCGGCGTCATGCATCGCCAGGGTCTGGCCACCCAGGTCGACTGCGGTCAGCTGCTTGTCGTCGTTCACCGCCACGTGGAGCTGCGCGATGGGGGCGGTGTGGGTGTTGCGCACGGTCCAGTACGCATCGATGACCACCGACTGGGTCTCCGGATGCAGGTCGATCCTGTTGTCCACCGCGACAATGCGCGGCTGCGGCAGGTCACGGTAGCGCGACAGCTCGCGCTCGTAGCGGGCCTGCAGGTCCAGCTGCTGGTCTGGTGAAAGGAATTCGTTGCGGATGTTGGTGCTCCAGTACAACCAGCCGCCCAGCCCGATGAAGGCCAGTGTTGCAGCGGCGGCGCCGAGCCCGGCCGGACCGCGCAGGCGACGGCCCGCCAGCACCAGGCGCTGGCGCAGGCTGGTGCCGACACCCCGCACCCAGAACGCCGAGGCGACGCACAGCAGCGCCAGCAGGAACAGCGCCCAGTAGCCTTGGAAAGCCAGTTGCCCCGGCAGGAAATGGCCGTAGCCGTTCATGTCCGAGTACGGCGCGATCGGCCAGCTGCCGAAGTTGTACAGGTTCTGCGTGTAGTCGAGCATGCCGAGCACGGCCTGCCCGATCATCACCACGATCAGCAGTGCATAGCCGACGAACTTGTTGTTGGTCAGCACCTGCAGGACCAGCGCCAGACCGCCCATCAACAGGTAGACGACCGAATCCAGTGCCAGCGTCTTGAGGTATACCAGCGGCTCGATCTGGGTGTAGCCCTTGCTCAGCTGAACCCCGATCGCGGCCAGCGCACCGATTGCCTGGAAGCAGGCGATCACCGCCACCAGCGTGGCGAACTTGGCCAGCAGCGGGACCCAGTTGGGAACGGGCATCGCATCGGTGACTTCATGGATCCGTGCCGCGCGTTCCTTCCAGACCAGCTCTCCGGCGAAGAACAGCACGATGATGATCAGCAGCCAGCTGTAAGCGCCCTGCAGGGCGGTCAGCATCTCCGAGGTGACCGGCCAGATCGGCGTGCCGTACAGCGTCTGGCGGAACAGCGCACCGGGCAGGAAGTTGCACAGTCCCAGCACCAGCAGCACCAGGAACGGCACACTGCGCAGCACGCCGCGGGTGTCGAAGCGGACCTGGTGCAGGAACTGGCGCCAGGCGGTGCCGGCGCCATGGCCCGGCACCACGCGGGGCACCACGACCTGGGCCGGTCGCAGCGCTGGCGTGCTTGCAGTGACCGCGGTTCTGCGGCCCCAGCGTCGGCCGGCACTGCCGCTGCGCTCGGTACGGAACAGGGCGAACGTGGCGGCATACAGCACGGCCGCCACGCCCAGCCACAGCGCGCGGTTGGCCAGCAGCTGACCGGCCAGGGCAGGCAGGCCGCTGTTGCGCTCGGCCACCGACCAGTAGCGGATGGTCCGTGACAGCGCGCGCAGCCCGAGCGGTTCGCTGAGCACGGCCACCCAGGTGTTGTCGATGTCACTGAGCAGGGCGGCGCTGACGCCGTACAGCACGAAGTAACCGATCACGCCGATGTAGACCCACAGGATCGAGCGCGTGGTGGCCGCCAGCAACGCCAGCAGCGCGGTGGTGAACACCAGGTTCGGGATCACAATCACCCCGAATGCCCAGACATAGCTGTAGAGCGAGACCGGCCCCATGCGGGCCGGATCCACCCAGGGCATGAACGGCCCGAGCGCCAGGCCCAGGGCGATGATCACATAGACCAGCAGCCCGCTGACCAAGGCCGCACCGATGCGCCCGGCCAGATAGTCGCGGCGTTTGATCGGGCTGGCGAAGATCAGCTCGGCGGTGCCCAGATCGAAGTCGCGCAACAGCGCGTTGCTGACGAACAGCGTGGAGACCAGCATGCCGAGCAGGGTGAAGATGCCCAGCATCGAGGCGATCACGGTGGGCGCATTGCTGTGCACGTTGCCGGCGCCGCCGCCGATCTGCACCGCATCGGAGGAGGCCGCACCGAAGGCCATCAGTGCGAACAGGCCCGCCAGCAGCCACAGCAGCGGGGAACGGAGCTGCTCGCGCAGCTCGAAGCGGAAGAAGGCAGCGATCATGGGCGGCTCCGGTCAGGCGGCCCGCGACTGCAGGCGCAGTCGCTGGAAATAGACGTCTTCCAGATCGGGCGCGACGGCAACGAAGCCGTCGCCGGGGTCGGTGGCGCTGTGCACGTGGATCACCGGCCGGCCACCCACCAGGCGGGTGGACAGCACCACATGGTTGGCTTCGTAGGCGGGCAACGCGGCGGCGTCCACCTGCTTGCGCCAGACCTGGTGCTGCAGCGCATCGATCGCATCGCTGGGTTTGCCGGTCAGCAGCACCTGCCCCTTGTTCATGATGGCCATGCTCGGGCACAGGTCGGTGACATCCTCGACGATGTGCGTGGACAGGATCACCGCCACGTTCTCGCCGATCGCCGCAAGCAGGTTGAGGAAGCGGTTGCGCTCTTCCGGATCCAGACCGGCGGTGGGCTCATCGACGATCACCAGGCGCGGATCGCCCAGCAGCGCCTGTGCGATGCCGAAGCGCTGGCGCATGCCGCCGGAGTACGTGCCCAGTTTGCGCTTGCGCGCATCCCACAGATTGACCTGCTGCAGCAGGGCGTCCACCACTTCGCGGCGCTGGGCCTTGTCGGTGAGGCCCTTGAGCACTGCGAAATGCTCAAGCAGATCCAGTGCGCTGACCTTCGGGTACACGCCGAAGTCCTGTGGCAGGTAGCCCAGCCGTCGGCGCACGGCGTCCTTGTCGCGCAGTACATCGATGCTCGCCTCGCCCGGAATCGACAACGTGGCGGTGCCGCTGTCCGCTTCCTGCAGCGTGGACAGGGTGCGCATCAGCGAGGACTTGCCGGCGCCATTCGGGCCGAGCAGCCCGAACATGCCGCGGGGAATATCGAGGGTGACACCGGCAAGGGCGTGGACCCCATTGGCGTACGTCTTGGACAGCGCGCGGATCTCAAGCATGCGGACAGCTTCCCCTGGGCGATAGATCGGTTATCCGCCCTATTCAGATAGCCTGCATCCGCCGTAAGTCATGGGTGCTTCCGGCGGGACGCCCGCCAGCGGGCCGCCAGCCACGACAGCGCCACGCATGCTGCGCCAGCCAGCAGCCACCCGGTCGCCGCGCTGCCCGCGGTCCGCTCGATCGTGCTCCACCACGCGGGGCCGAACAGGGCACCCAAACCCAGCACCGCGACCGCCAGCACCGCCAGCAGGACGCGGGAGACCCAGCGTTCGATCCCGGCGTCATGCCGGGCGATGCGCGCGGCGACATCGCGGGCAAAGCGCATCGGCGGCCCGCTCTGCGGGGCAGAGGCGATCGCCTGGGCAATGCGCAGGTAATCGGGGGCGTCCGGTCCAGCGCGTTGGCCGCTCAGCGCCGCACGCAGGCCGCGTTCCTGGGCGTGCCATTCGTCCGGGTCGATACGGGGATCGTCTGCGCTGCTCATGCGGGCACTCCAATGCGGGATTCGAGCAGCTCACGCAGCCGCTTCCGGCTGCGGAACAGATGGCTCTTGATGGTGCCTTCGGCCAGCTCGGTGAGGATGGCGATCTCGGCGATGGAGATCTCTTCCAGATGATAGAGGCTGAGCAGGGTGCGCTGCAGCGGGGGCAGGGCATCGATCGCAGCGTGCAGGTGGGCGTTGATGTCCTGCTCGCTGGTCAGGGCTTCCAGATCGATGCCATCGCCGACCCGATCGATCAACGCGGTGCCGTCGTCGCTGACGGTGTTCTCCACCAGCGGGATGCGTCGCCGTTCCAGGTGCCGCTTGGCGATCGAATAGGCGACCTGCGCCACCCAGGATTTCAGTGCGCTCTCGCCGCGGTACTGATGCAACGTCTGATGGATGCGCAGGAAGGCTTCCTGGCACAGCTCGCGGGTGTCCTCGGGGTGGCGGACCATGCGATCGACCACGCGCCAGCACAGGCCTTGATACTCGCGCACCAGCTGCTCGAACGCGCCGGGCTGCCGCGACAGAATGGCAGCGACCAGTAGCCGGTCGGCATCGAGACAGTCGGCGGGAGGGGGTGGCGACGTGCGCATGTCCCATAGAGATACGGCGAGTGCCCCATCGGTTGCAACCGTGTGCCGTGCAACCGATCCCGCCGTGGCCGTATCTCAGTGGACAAGCCCCTCCTCAACGGAACGAACGCACCATGGATTACAACCTGATTCTGCCCGTCGTCCTGATCCTCGGCATCGTGTATGCCATCAAAAGCGTGGTCGATGGCCACACCCGCCGCCGGATCGTTGAAGCCCGCGGCTCGGAAGAGCTGGTGCACTCGCTGCTGGCCGGTGACACCACCAAGCGGCGGCTGGCCGCGCTGCATTGGGGCTGCGTGATGTTGACCCTGGCCCTGGCCTTCGGTCTGGTCGATCTGCTCGGCATCGACCGGGTCACGCCGGGCGCGATCGCACTGCTGCTCGGGGCGACCGGGCTGGGCAACGTGGTGTACTTCGTGCTGGATCGCCGTTTGAAGTAAACCGCCGCATGGCCCGCCGATCCATCGCGCGTCGGTTGTCCGCCGCGACCTGACCGCCGGCATCACGGCGCGTTCCGCGAGCGCGGCCGCTCACCTGCAGCCGGCGGGTCCGCTGTCGGCTCCTCTGCAACAGGACCCTCGAATGAAACGCATCCTGGCATTCTGTGCCGGCCTCGCCGTGGCCATGCTGTCTCCGGTCCGCGCTGCCACGACGGTCGATTTCGGCCAACTGTCCACCCTCATCGAACAGACCAAGGTGGCCACTGGCCTGCCTTCCGGTACCGCCGTCGTGGTGGTGAAGGACGGCAGGGTGATCCATGAGGGCTACTACGGTTTGGCGGATATTGCCGCCGGTACGCCGGTCACGGCCGATACCGTCTTCTACATCGCCTCGGCGACCAAACCGTTCTTCGCGCTGAACGCCCTGCAGAAGGAAGCCGCCGGTGAGCTCGACATGGCGATGTCGCTCCGGCAGATGTTTCCGCAGACACGCTTGGATGGTATCGATACCGAGGCGGTCACCGTGCGTGATCTGCTCACCCACACCGCTGGCGTGGACAACGCCGCGCTGGTCTGGGCCAGCGCTTTCAGCGGTGTGCACGACGCCACCTCGCGGCTGGCGCTGGTGGGGGCGACCCGGCGCGACCCGGACGCGCCCCACGGCACCTTCGGCTACACCAATCTTGGCTACAACCTGCTGAGTATCTGGATGGACCAGCACGACGCGCTGCCGTGGCAGGACCAGCTGCAGCGCACGGTATTCGACCCGCTGGGCATGCGCCATACCAGTGCCCGAATCAGCCACGCCGAAACGGCAGGCTGGCCCCTGGCAACGCCGTACTCACTGGGCAGCGCGCAGCCGACCACGGCGCTGTATCTGCGCAAAGCGGACGGGACGATGCAGGCGGCCGGTGGCATGGTTGCCAGCGCACCGGACCTGGCCCGGTTCCTGATCGCGCAGTTCCCGCGCGCGGGCAACCCGGCCCTCGCACCGCAGGTGATTGCCCGCTCGCAGCAGCGACAGGTCGCACTGAGCTCGCGCTATCTGGACTTCACGCGCGATGGTTATGCCTGGGGCTGGTACACCGGGCAGTACAAAGGCCACCGGCTGCTGCATCACTTCGGCGGATTCGCCGGCTTCCACGCGCACCTGTCCTTCATGCCCGATCAGAACATCGCACTGGTGGTGCTCAACAACGAGGACCTGCTGGGCGCACCGTTGACCAACCTCATCGCCGATCACGTGTATGGCGTGCTGCTCCATGAGAAGGGGATCGCATCGAGCTCCGCCGCCCGCTTCCTTGCCCTGCAGACAACGGCGGCCGAGGCGCAGCGGACCATGGCCCGTCAGCGCCAGGCGATCCAGGCACGCCCGTGGCTGCGAACGTTGCCGCGCGATCGCTACGTGGGTAGATACGTGCACCCGCTGCTCGGCGAGATAAGCGTTGAAGCGGCCGGTAACCAGGCGCTGCGGGTGCATTGGGGGCAGCTGGACGCGGTAGCCACCGCGGGCGAACGCCCTGATCAGGTCCGGGTCGAGTTCGTCCCGAACAGCGGAAACTGGCTGACCTTCCAGGTGACCGCTGGCCAGGCGAGTTCCCTCAGCTTCGAGACCCTGAGCTTCCAGCGTGTACCCTGAACAGGGTCAGCGGCGCAGCGACGAGTCCCGCAGCACCTGCTTCACCGCGATGCTCTGGCCTCCCACCGGCTGACCGTCGATCAGTGCCAGCAGCTTCTCCACCAGCAGGTGCCCGGCCTGCTTGGTGTCCTGCTGTACCGTGGACAGCGGTGGGGAGACCGAGGCGGCCAGCGGGATGTCGTCGAAGCCGGTGACCGCCACGTCCTCGGGTACGCGCAGGCCGTGCTCGCGCAGGGCGCGCATCGCACCGATCGCGATCAGGTCGCTGGCCGCGCACAGCCCATCGATGCGCTCGCCGCGCGCCAACAACGCCTGGCAGGCATCGAAGCCGGACTGCTCGGTGGTGATCGCATCGTGCTGCAGCGAGGGCTCGGCGGTGAGGCCGCGCGCCTGCATCGCCTCGACATGGCCGCGGTAGCGCTGCTCGAACTCGGGATAGTGGCTGGAGGCGTGGCCGACGAAGGCGATCCGGCGGCAGCCCTGGTCGAGCAGGTGGGCGGTGATATCGAACCCGCCCTGGAAGTTGTCGCTGCCGATCGAGACACCGGGCTGGTCGGGCAGGGAAGCGCCCCAGCGCACGAAATGGGTGCCTTGCTCGACCAGCCGCTGCAGGCGCTCGCGCGACTCGTGGTAGTCGCCATAGCCGAGCAGGATGATGCCGTCGGCCTTGTTGCTGTCCTCGTAATCGGCCTGCCAGTCGGTGGACAACTGCTGGAAGGAGACCAGCAGGTCGTAACCGCGCAGCGCGCAGGCCCGGGTGATCGAGCCGAGCATCGCGTGGAAGAACGGGTTGATCAGCGAGTCGTCGTTGGTCGGGTCTTCGAAGAACAGCAGGGCCAGCGTGCCGGCATTGCGCAGGCGCAGGCTGGAGGCGTTCTTGTCGACCTTGTAGTTCAGCTCCCGGGCGATGGCCAGGATCCGCTGCCGGGTTTCGGCATTGACCATCGGGCTGCCGCGCAGCGCCCGCGAGACCGTGGGCTGGGAGACCCCGGCCAGGTGGGCGATATCGAGGGAGGTGGCTTTACCGCGGATGGTCATTTCAGCAGGGGGTGAGGCAGTGAAGCGACATCATGCCATGCGCCGGGAGGGTGGGGCCGGGGGCCGGGAGGGCCCGAACGGCCGGGGCGAGGCGGCGTCCGGCGTAACCGCCGTCACCCTTGTGGGATATGGCTCGAGCAGGTTTCCGGTCGCTTCCGGGCGGAATTCCGACAGGGTCGGGGACGGCGGCAATGATAAGATGGTGCAATCTGGATCCCCCCAATTCTCCCAAGGGCGGCCCGGCAGATCTGCACCCCGCCCGGGGCTGTGATATGACTGCGGCCTGCCCTCGGACAACGGAAGAGCAACCCTATGGCGCGCGGCATCAATAAAGTCATCCTGGTCGGCAACCTCGGCAACGACCCGGACGTGAAGTACACCCAGGGCGGTATGGCGATCACCCGCATCAGCCTGGCCACCACCAGCGTCCGCAAGGACAAGGATGGCAACCAGCAGGAGCGTACCGAATGGCACCGCGTGGTGTTCTTCGGCAAGCTCGGCGAGATTGCTGGTGAATACCTGCGCAAGGGCAGCTCGGTGTACGTCGAAGGCAGCCTGCGTTACGACAAGTACACCGGCCAGGACGGCGTGGAGAAGTACTCCACCGACATCATCGCCGATGAAATGCAGATGCTCGGCGGCCGTGAAGGCGGCGGTGGCGGTGGTGCCGGCGGCGAACGCCCGCAGCGCCAGCAGGCCCCGCGCCAGGAGTACGGCGGTGGTGGCGGCGGCGGTGGTGGTGGTCAGCGCGGCGGCGGTGGTGGTGGCTACGGCCAGCAGCGTCCGCAGCAGCAGGCCCCGCAGCAGTCGGCACCGCCGATGGACGACTTCGCTGATGACGACATTCCGTTCTGATTTCTGATTTTTACGGATGCAAACAGAAACCCCGGTAAGCCGCTGTGCTTGCTGGGGTTTTTCTTTTTTGCACGGGAAGCTCTGTTTCCTGCCGGTTTGACGCCTGTCTTCTGCCCGTAGCCATGGCACGATGGGTCACACGTGCTCAATGTCGACTGGGGAATGCGGTTCTGGCGCTGGTTCCGCTGGGTGCTGCTGGTCATCCTGGCAGTGGCCGCGACCGGTGATTACACCGGCCTGATGAAGCAGGCACCGAATGCGTGGCTGATCGCCGGCGCGGTCTATCTGCTGGTCGCCTGGCCGGGGCTCTGCCGCGCATATGTCTATCGCTCGCTGCGACGCATGATCGAGGCCGACCCGGAGGCGCGCGAGCAGCTGCGCCAGGCGATGCATCGCCGGCGATGAGAAGGTTCCTGCCGCGCGGCGGGAGCTGTCCTCCCGCAGCCCGGTGAGCGTGATTGCGTGGCACGCCGCCCTCGCATCGCACGAACACGACGACAGCCATCACGCGCGTTGTGCCCCGCAGCATGCGTTTTCGTGCACCGCGTCTTGCAAAAAAATCAGTTCCTCCTCTATGGTGCAATCGATTGCATCGCGGCAGTTCGTCAGCGTTTGATAGCAGGAGGCAGGAAGGCGGATGTCCATCCATTCCATCAGACCGCCATCGGCGCCGGGGCTCACGCGGCGCGATGCGCTTCGCATGGCGGTTGCCGGCAGCCTTGGCTTGGGCGCTGTGTCCATGCTGCCGGCGTTTGCAGCCACCGCGCCGCTCAAGGGCAATCTGAAGCACTCGGTCGCCCGCTGGACCTTCCCGCAGCTGTCCGTCGCGCAGCTCTGCACGACGGTGAAGGCGATTGGTTTTGCCGCCATTGACCTGGTCGGTCCGGAAGACTGGCCCACACTGAAGGCCAACGGCGTATACAGCTCGATGTGCAACGGCGCGGAGCTGGGCCTCACCAGGGGCTTTGCCGGCCGTGAGTTCCACGACCAACTGGTGCAGCGCTACACGCGGCACATCGATCTGGTGGCCGATGCGGGCTACCGCAACCTCATCTGTTTTTCCGGCAACCGCAACGGCATGGATCCCCAGGAGGGCATGGCCCATGCAGAAGCGGGCCTCAAGCGCATCCTGGGGCATGCCGAGAAACGCGGCGTGGTGCTGGTGATGGAGCTGCTGAACTCCAGGGTCGATCATCCCGACTACCTGTGCGACACCTCCGCATGGGGTGTGGCGCTGTGCCAGCGGCTCGGCTCGGACCATTTCGGCCTGCTGTACGACATCTATCACATGCAGATCATGGAGGGCGACATCATCGCCACCATCGGCAGGGATCACGCCTGTTTCAAGCATTACCACACGGCGGGCGTGCCTGGCCGGCACGAGATCGGGGACCAGCAGGAACTGAACTACCCCGCCATCTGTCGCGCGATCCGCGACACCGGTTTCGATGGGTATCTGGCGCAGGAATTCATGCCTGCGGCACAGGATCCCGTCGGCTCGCTGCGCGAGGCGATCCGCCTCTGCGACGTCTGAAACGATATCCACCAGGTGAGAGATCCATGGCAGACAATCATTACGACGCCATCGTTGTTGGCTCGGGAATCAGTGGCGGTTGGGCGGCGAAGGAACTGACCGAGAAGGGCCTCAAGGTCCTGATGCTGGAACGCGGCCGCAACATCGAGCACGTGAAGGACTACGTCAATGCGATGAAGGAGCCGTGGGACTTCCCGCACCGCAACCGGCCAACCCAGGCGATGAAGGCCGCCTTCCCGGTGCTGATGCGCGACTACGCGCTGGCCGAGAACCTCCAGGGCATGTGGGCCGACGAACAGGAATCGCCCTACATCGAGACCAAGCGCTTCGACTGGTTCCGCGGCTACCACGTCGGCGGGCGGTCGCTGATGTGGGGCCGGCAGAGCTATCGCTTCTCCGACCTGGATTTCGAAGCGAACCTCAAGGACGGCATCGCCACCGACTGGCCGATCCGCTACGCCGATATCGCGCCGTGGTATGACCATGTGGAGAAGTTTGCCGGGATCGCCGGCACCCGCGAAGGGCTGGACGTCCTGCCGGACGGCCAGTTCCTGCCACCGATCCCGCTGAACATCGTCGAGAAGGACGTGGCCGCGCGGATCAGGAAAGCCTTCGGCGGCACCCGGCACATGATCCACTCGCGCACGGCCAACATCACCCAGCCGATGCCCGAGCAGGGCCGGGTCAACTGCCAGTACCGCAACAAGTGCATCCTCGGCTGTCCCTTCGGCGCGTATTTCTCGACACAGGCGGCGACGCTGCCGGCGGCCATGAAGACGGGCAACCTGACCTTGCGGCCGTTCTCGATCGTCAAGGAAGTGCTCTACGACAAGGACCGCAAGCGTGCGCGCGGTGTGGAGGTCATCGATGCCGAGACGGGGCAGACCTATGAGTACACGGCCAAGCTCATTTTCCTCAACGCCTCCTCCTTCAACTCGACCTGGCTGCTGATGAACTCGGCCACCGATGTATGGGAGGGCGGGCTGGGCGCATCGTCGGGCGAGTTGGGCCACAACGTGATGGACCATCATTTCGGTGCGGGTGCCTCGGGCCGGGTCGAGGGCTATGAGGACAAGTACTACTTCGGCCGTCGTCCCTGCGGCTTCTACATTCCCCGCTTCCGCAACGTGGCGGCGGACAAACGCGGCTACCTGCGCGGCTTCGGCTACCAGGGCGGTGCCAGCCGCACGGGATGGTCGCGCGAGATCGCCGAGCTGAACATCGGTGCCGACCTGAAGGAGGCGCTGACCCTGCCGGGCGACTGGCGCATCGGCATGACCGGCTTCGGCGAAGTGCTGCCGCACCACGACAACACGATCCGCCTGGACAGGGACCGCAAGGACAAGTGGGGACTGCCGGTACTGGCGATGGATGTCTCCCTGCGCGCCAACGAACTGGCCATGCGCAAGGACATGGCCGCCGATGCCGCCGAGATGCTCGAGGCCGCCGGCGTCAAGGACGTGGAGATGCACGACAACGACTACGCCCCCGGCAAGGGTATCCACGAAATGGGGACCGCGCGGATGGGACGTGACCGCAGGACGTCCGTGCTCAACCAGCACAACCAGGTCTGGGATGCGCCCAACGTCTATGTGACCGACGGTGCCTGCATGACCTCCAGCGCCTGTGTGAATCCGTCGCTGACCTACATGGCGCTGACGGCGCGGGCCGCCGACCATGCCGTACGCGAACTGAAAGCGGGGAACCTGTGATGGACCGCCGCGAACTGCTGAAGATGATCGTCGCCGCCACCGGCGCGGCGATGATTGGCCTGCCCGCACTCGGCCAGGCACAGCCCCCGGCCGCGACGGCGAAAGCCCTGTTCTCCGAGGCCGATGTCGGCACGCTGGTTGAGATTGCTGAGACCATCCTGCCGCGGACGAAAACGCCCGGAGCGAAAGACGCAGGCGCCGGTGCGTTCATGGCGACGTTCGTCAGCGACTGCTACACCGCCCGGCAGCAGGCGACGTTCCGCGCGGGCTTGGCCGACATCAGCAAACGCGCCGGCGGGCGCTTTGATTCGCTCGCGCCGCAGGCACGCACCGAGCTGCTGCGCGCGCTGGATGCAGAGGCCCGCAAGCACGCGGTCGAGGTGAGCGAAACCGGCACCGCCGAGGAAGGAGAACCGATGCCGCACTACTTCACGATGTTCAAGCAGCTGGCCATCTTCGGTTTCTTCACCTCGAAGGTGGGCGCGACCGAGGTGCTGCAGTACGTCGCCGTGCCGGGGCGCTATGACGGCGACCTGGCGTATGTTCCCGGTACGCCGGCGTGGGGGACCAGCTGATGGAGCGCAACAGAATGATGCAGCCTGTGCTGATCGCCGCCGCCGTGCTGGTTGCCGTACCGGCGCTCGCGCAGGCCGCTGCCGACCCGGCGCGCGATCCGAAGCAGACCGAGGTCTGGACGCCGGTGCCCGCGAGCGTGGCCACGCCCCCGGGAAAGGCCCCTTCCGATGCGATCGTGCTGTTTGATGGCAAGGATGTCTCCGCCTGGGAGTCGGAACAGGGCGGACGCGTGCCCTGGCGCCTGGCCGATGGCGCACTGACGGTGGTTCCGGGCAGCAAGGGCATCCGCACCCGGCAGCGCTTCTGCGACGTGCAGCTGCATGTCGAATGGCGCACGCCTGTCGAGACCACGGGCTTTGAGGGCCAGGACCGGGGCAACAGCGGCATCTTCCTGCAGGAGCTCTACGAGCTGCAGGTGCTCGACAGTTACAACAACCCGACCTATGCCAATGGCCAGGCCGGCTCCATCTACAAGCAGGCCATGCCATTGGTGAACGCCTCGCGCGCACCGGGGCAGTGGCAGGCCTACGACATCCTCTGGAAGGCACCTCGGTTCTCACCCGGCGGTGGGCTGGTGTCGCCCGCGCGCATCACGGTCCTGCACAACGGCGTGCTGGTACAGGACGACACCGTGCTGGCGGGTAAGACCGAGTACATCGGCGCGCCTTCATACGCACCCCATGGGTGTGCGCCGATCTACCTGCAGGAACACGACTCCAACGTCAGCTACCGCAACATCTGGGTGCGGGAGCTGTAGTGGACGCCTATTTCGCCAGGTAACTGGCGAGATTGTCGATTTCCTGCGCCGACAGCTGGGAAAAGGGCGGCATCAAGCCGCCGCCCTTGCTGATCTTTTCCTTGATCTGCGCCGGCTGCAGCCGCTTGGCGACATCGGTGAGTGCGGGGAACGTCGGCGGAATGCCGGCCCGATTCGCGCCGTGGCAGGCCGTGCAGTGCACGGCATAGACTTGTGCACCAGCGGCCGGGTCATCCTTGGACCACGCTGCGGGGGCCAGCACCGCGCCGCATAGCGCCAGGGCCAGTGTCAGGATCTTGTTCATGAGAGGCTCCTTGGTGGGCTAGCGGGGTGAGCTGGCGGGCAACGTAGCGGTGAGGTGCTGGCGCAGGTAGTCGGCGCCCGCCTTGATGACCTTGGCCGGATCACGAGGTTGGTCGTGCTCGACGATGTACCACTGCACGCCCGCCGCCGCGGCGGCAGGCAGGATCGCGTTCCAGTCCAGCACGCCCTGGCCAACAGCGGCGAAGCCGCCTTCGTCTTCGGCCTGGCCGGTGGGTGCGTTGTCCTTGGCGTGTACCGCGAACACGTGGCCACGGAATTTGCCCAGCATCACCACCGGGTCGTGGCCCGCACGGGCTACCCAGGCCAGGTCCAGTTCGGTCTTCAGGTCGGGCCCGGCGGCAGCGAACAGCAGTTCCAGGCCGGTTTTGCCGTTGAAATCGACCAGCTCGAAATCATGGTTGTGGTAAGCCAGGCGCATGCCCTGGGCGTTTGCCTGCGCCGCGATCCGGCCCAGTTCCTGGCCCAGTGCAGTCCAGCCTGCGGCATCGGTCGGCCGATCCTTCGTGTCCAGGTACGGCACCACCAGGGTGGTGTTTCCGATCGAGCGGTTGAAGGCCACCACGGCGCCCAGGTCGCTGCGCAGATCGGCCAGTTGCACGTGCGAGGAAATTGCCTTGATCGAGTAGCGGTCCAGCAGTTGCTTGAGTTCGGCAGCGCTGACGTTCTGGGTACCGACTGTCTCCACCGCGCCGACGCCCGCGTCATGCACGATCTTCAACTGCTGGTCGAGCGTGCCGGCGTCGCGCAGCGTGTACATCTGCACTGCGATGGGCTGCGGTGGACCGGCCGGGGCGCCTGCGAAGGCGGGCAGGGCAGCGAGCAGCAGTGCGAGGGTGGTGGTCCTGCGCGTAGCGATTTTCATCAACACATCCTCCCGGGATTCAACCGATGGTGGTCCAGGCACGGGACCTGGCCGATGCAATCACGCGGTCGACGATCAACGCCGAACGCAGGCCGTCCTCGAAGGTGGGCAGGCCCTGTGGCCGCTCGCCGTCGATGGCGTGATAGGTGTCGGCGACGAACGCCTCGAAGCAGTGGCCGTAGCCCTGCGCATGGCCAGGCGGCAACACCGAGAGGCGCCGCTGTTCGGCACTGCCGCCACCCGGCCCACGCACGAAGGTTTCCTCGCGCTGGTCGGGCCGGCCGATCCACAGCCGCTCGGCATCTTCCTGGTTGAACGCCACGCTGGCCCTGGCGCCATCGATCTCGAACCAGAGCCGGTTGTGGCGTCCGGCCGACACCTGGCTGACGGTCAATGACGCCAGCGTACCGGCGCCGGTACGGAACATCGCCGCCGCCACGTCCTCGCTGCGGACCGGCTGCATCGCGCTGCCGGCCACCGCGGTGGTGAAGCTCTGCCCGGTGCCGGTGCTGCGTTCGGCGATCACCGTGTCGAATGCTGCGCTGACCTCGGCGAAGCGCTCGCCGCTGACCCACTCCACCAGGTCGCACCAGTGTGAGCCGATGTCGGCGAACACGCGCGACGCGCCACCCAGCGCAGGATCGACGCGCCAGTTGTTGCTGGCCGGGTCCAGCAGCCAGTCCTGCAGGTAGCTTCCGTGGATCAGGTGCAACGGCCCGAGTTCGCCGTCGGCGATGCGTGCACGCGCCTCGCGCACCACCGGGTGGTAGCGGTAGACGAAGGGCACCGTGGCGACCAGTCCGCCCGCCGCGGCCAGCGTCGCCAGCGCCCTGGCATCTTCCAGCGTGGTGGCCAGCGGCTTCTCGCAGACCACATGCTTGCCGGCTTCCAGTGCGGCCTGTGCCATGGGACGGTGCAGATGGTTGGGCGTGCAGACATGCACGACCTGTACCTGTGGATCGGCGACGACCTCCTCGATGTCCCGATAGGCGCGCGGGACATTCCATGCCTGCGCCACGTCGCGTGCGCGTTGCGGTGACGAGGCGGCCACGCCGCGGATCTCGGCACCGGCCAGCAGCGCCGCGCGACGATGCACCGCGCCGATCATGCCGGTGCCGATGATGGCGATTCCAGGTTTTGGCATCAGCTGCGGTCCTCAGGGCGTGGACGATGTGGCCGCGACCACTGGCCGGTCGCGGAACAGCAACAGGAAGGCGATCAGTACGACCAGCGCGACGCCTGCCGGGAACAGCCAGATCTGCTGCCAGCCGGGCCCTGCGTCGGTGGTGAAGTGCTCCACCACCGCGCCGGACAGGAACGTGCCGATCAACATGCCCACGCCATAGGTGGCCAGCGTGATGAACCCCTGCGCGCTGCTGCGCGCTGCCGGTCCGGCATGCGCATCGGTATAGATCTGGCCGGTGACGAAGAAGAAGTCGTAGCAGATGCCGTGCAGCACAATACCGATCACCAGCAGGGTGAAGCCGCTGCCCGCATCGCCAAAGGCGAACATGACGTAACGCACCACCCACGCGGCCATGCCCACCGCCAGCATGGTCTTCACCCCGAGCCGCACGAACAGCAGCGGCATCGCCAGCATCAGCAGCACTTCGGACACCTGGCCCAGCGACTGCAGGCCCGCTGCACCGCGCACGCCCAGGTCATTGAGATACGGGTTGGTGAAGTTGTAGTAGAACGCCAGTGGGATGCAGATCGCGATGGATGCCAGGAAGAACACCAGATAGGATCGCGACTTCAGCAGCCGCAGCGAATCCAGCCCCAGGATCTGGCCCAGGCCGGCATCACGCTGTTGCGCCAGCGGTGGCGTGTGCGGCAGGGTGAACGCATACAGGCCAAGGGCCAGCGACGCCATCGCCGCCATCCGGAACGTCAGCTCGAGCCGGTGCGCCTGTTCCCAGCCCAGCCAGCCGATCAGCACGCCGGCCACGATCCAGCCGACGCTGCCGGCCACCCGCACCAGCGGGAACTGTTTCTCGGGCGATTGCATGTGCCGCATCGCCACGCTGTTGGCCAGTGCCAGTGTCGGCATGAACAGCAGCATGTAGCCCATCACGCAGGCGGAGAACATGCTGAAGGTGGTTGCCGTTGACGCCAGCCACATCAGCACCGCGCCGGCCAGGTGCAGGACCGCGAGGATGCGCTGCGCCGCGAAGTAGCGATCGGCGATCAGCCCGACCAGAAAGGGCGCCACGATGGCACCAATGGACTGGCTGAGGAAAGCTGTCGCCACCTGGCTGGCGCTGGCTTGAAGCGGGCCCTGGACGAGATAGGTTCCCAGGGTGACGAACCATGCTCCCCAGATGAAGAACTGCAGAAACATCATCGCGCCCAAGCGCGACATGGTGTGCGTCATGGTTTGCCCTCCCAGGCAGTGATGGCTCAGATCCCCAGCATGCGGCGTAGTGATTCCGGATCGGTTCCGCTGTCGGCAAAGTCGTCGAAAGCGCGCCCGGTCACGTGGATGATGTGGTCGCGGATGAAGGCGGCGCCCTCGCGCGCGCCGTCCTCCGGGTGCTTCAGGCAGCACTCCCACTCCAGCACTGCCCAGCCGGGAAAGTCGTACTGCGCGAATTTCGAGAAGATCGCCTTGAAGTCGATCTGGCCGTCCCCGAGCGAGCGGAACCGCCCGGGACGATCGATCCAGTCCTGGTAACCGCCATACACGCCACTGCGCGCGCTGGCGTGGTACTCCGCGTCCTTGACGTGGAAGATGCCGATGCGATCGTGGTAGCGGTCGATGAAGCCCAGGTAGTCCATCTGCTGCAGCAGCAGGTGGCTGGGGTCGTACAGGATCTTCGCGCGGGGATGGTGATCCACCACCTCGAGGAAGCGCTCGAACGTCGCGCCGTCATGCAGGTCCTCGCCCGGGTGGATCTCGAAGCACAGGTCCACGCCGCAGGTGTCGAACGCATCCAGAATCGGGCGCCAGCGGCGGCCGAGTTCGGCGAAGGCTTCGTCCACCAACCCCGGCGGTCGTTGCGGCCAGGGATAGAAGTAGGGCCATGCCAGCGCGCCGGAGAACGTGGCGTGCGCGGTCAGGCCCAGCCGCTGGCTGGCCTTGGCGGCCAGCAGCAGCTGCTCCACCGCCCAGGCCTGGCGGGCCGCGGGATCACCGCGTTTGTCGGGTGGCGCGAATCCGTCGAACAGGCTGTCATAGGCCGGATGGACGGCGACCAGCTGCCCCTGCAGGTGGGTGGACAGCTCGGTGATCCGCAGCCCATGTCCTTCCAGCATGCCGGTGACATCGTCACAGTACGTCTGGCTGCGCGCAGCTTCGGCCAGATCGAACAGCGCCGGAGCGCTGGTAGGCACTTGTACGCCAGAATAGCCGAGCCCCGCGGCCCATCCGGCCAGCGTGTCCAGCCGATCGAAGGGAGGTGTGTCGCCGATGAACTGCGCCAGGAACAGTGCTGGACCCTTGAGCGTTTTCAAGATGATTCGCCCTCCATGCAATCGATTGCATTATCCTAGCAGGGGCATTCGAAAGACCTGTTGTGCACTGCACAGCGGAAGGAAGAGGTAACGCCATGGCCACCATCTACGACATCGCTAAGCACGTCGGTGTTTCCGCCGGCACGGTGTCGCGGGCGCTGTCCCGGCCGGAAAAAGTCCTGCCGGCCACGCGCGCGCGCATCGAACAGGCGGCGGCCGCGCTGGGCTATGTTCCCAACACGGTTGCCAGGACACTCAAGACCCAGCGCAGCGGCAAGATCCTGGTCACCGTGCCGGACATCGCCAATCCGTTCTTCGCCCAGATCCTGCAGGGCGCGGAGGAGGCGGCGCAGGCGGTTGGCTATGCCGTCCTGCTGGGCGATACCCAGAACCTGCCCGAGCGCGAGGAACGCTACGCGCAGATGCTCCGGCGCAACGAGGCCGACGGTCTGATCGTGCTGGGCCATCGCCTGCCGCCCACGGCACGCGCGATCGTCCAGCAGCAAGGGGCTGCCGCGCCGGTGGTCAATGGCTGCGAGTTCGATCCCGCACTGGGCCTCCCCAGCGTCCATATCGACAACGCGGCCGCCGCACGCGCCGTGATGGAGCACCTGTACGGGCTGGGGCACGAGCGGATTGCCGTGGTCGGTGGGCCGCCGGACAATCCCCTGCACCAGCAACGGCTGGAAGGGGTCCGGGCCGCCGCCAAGGCGCGCGGCCGCCTGCGCCAGCTCAGCGTCGTGCCCGGCGACTTTTCCGTCGAATCCGGTCACGCGGCCGGGATGGCGCTGTTGGCGCGCGCGCCCGTGCCGACCGCGATGTTCTGTTTCAGCGACCAGATGGCGCTGGGCGTGCTGGCGGCCTGCCGGGATCTGGGCCTCCAGGTGCCGGGTGAGCTGTCTGTCGTCGGCTTCGACGACCTGGCATCGTCGCGGTATCTCACGCCTCCGCTGACGACCATCAGGCAACCGATGCGGGAGATCGGTGCCCGCGCGGTCAACCTGCTGCTCGCCATCATCGAGCGCGTCGATGTGCCGCTTCAGCAGAGGCTGGATTTCAGTCTGATGCTGCGGGGCTCGACGGCTCCTCCCGCACCACATCCACTACCATGGGCCACCCGTCAGGATGCGCCCGCATGTCCATTGTGATTCCCGCGTTGCCCAAGCCGCCCACCGCCCGGATCGCGGCCTGGCTGCTGATGCTGCTGGGGATGTGGCTGACCTTGAAGCTGGGCCTGGTGGTGACGCTGCTGTCGGGCCTGCTGGTGTTCCACCTGACCCATCTGTTGGCCTCCACCGTCGAAGGCAGGCTGCCGCCCGGTCGCGCCCGCGCCTATTCGGTGATCGTGCTGTCGGCGTTGATCATCGGCGCGCTGACCCTGGCCGCAATCGGCATCGCCTCGTTCTTCCGCAACGAGACCGGTGGCCCGGATGCGCTGTTGATGCGCCTGATGGACATCCTCAATACCTCCCGCCACCAGGTCCCGGACCTGCTGCAGCCGTACATCCCGGAAGACCTGCAGGCGCTGCGCACGGCGATGAACGACTGGGCGGCGACGCACCGCCAGCAGCTCGGCATTGCCGGCACCTCTGCGGTGCAGATCAGCGTGCGGATCCTGATCGGCATGGTGCTGGGCGCGATGATCGCCCTGTACGACGAACTGCCGCTGCCGAAGCTGGGGCCGCTGGCGCAGGAACTGATCGGCCGCACCAGCCGCATGGCCACCGCCTTCCGGCAGGTGGTGTTCGCGCAGGTGAAGATCTCGCTGCTCAATACGCTGTTCACCGCCATCTTTCTGCTCGGCGTGCTGCCGCTGTTCGGCGTGCACGTGCCGCTGTCCAAGACGCTGGTGCTGATCACCTTCCTGGCCGGCCTGCTGCCGGTGGTGGGCAACATCATCTCCAACACCGTCATCACCATCGTCGCGCTGTCGGTCTCGTTCTACGTGGCCGTGGTCGCGCTGCTGTACCTGGTGGTCATCCACAAGCTGGAGTACTTCCTCAACGCCCGCATCGTCGGGGGTGAGATCCAGGCACGTGCCTGGGAGCTGCTGCTGGCGATGCTGGTGATGGAAGCGGCGTTCGGTCTGCCCGGATTGGTGGCGGCGCCGGTGTTCTACGCCTACATCAAGCGCGAACTGCTGGATCAGCGCTGGATCTGAGTCGAGCAACGTCCCATGCCCTCGTACGACATCATCACGCTCACCACCGCACGCCTGACCCTGCGCCCGCAGGTCATGGCCGATTTCCCCGCCTATGCGGCCTTCCTGTCCTCACCCCGTGCGGTCGGCGTGGGTGGGCCCATGGACGAGCGCGCGGCCTGGGGCCTGTTCTGTCATGACCTGGCGCAGTGGCCGCTGCTGGGACACGGCGCGCTGATGATCGAGCTGACCGCGACCGGCGCGTGCATCGGGCAGGTGGGAATCAACCATGGGCCGCTGTTCCCGGAGAAGGAACTGGGCTGGTTGCTGTATGACGGCCATGAGGGCCGGGGATATGCCACCGAGGCCGCTGCAGCGCTGCGTGATTGGGCCTTCGCCGCACTGGCATTGCCGACCCTGGTCAGCTACATGACGCCGACCAACACCGCGTCGGCGCAGGTCGCGCGACGCCTTGGCGGCGTGCCGGATGCGGCGGCCGCACGGGCCGACCCGGCGGATCTGGTCTACCGCTACGGCGGCCCCGCGCAGGTCTGACCGGCCGCACGTGACGCTGCATGCTGGCCGGGATTCCGTAGCAGGCGGACCACCGCCCGAACGAGGCCATGGAAGAATATTCAACGGTCCGCGACCGTGCATTGCTGCCGGGCCCGGCGCGGTCTATGACGCAGGCAGGTCTCACACAGGAACGGCACCATGGCCGCGTCCGTGCGCGGGTGACGCAGGCCAGCCGGCTGCCCGGCGAACAGATGTGAGCGCCAGCTTGAAGCCCCGGCCGATCGGGTCTATAACGCGCACGAAGGGCGCAGCCGTCCGGGCCGCCCATGGTGATCGGTGCTCCCATGATCCAGCCCAACGCCCGTTCAACGCCGCGTGCTGCGGCGGCCAGCGAGCCGTCCGCATCACAGCAGATCGATGCGCGCATCCAGTCGCTGGATGATTGGCGGGGCGAGGCGTTATCGAACGTCCGCGCCTTGATCCGCAAAGCTGCTCCGGACGTGGTGGAGACCTGGAAGTGGCGGGGGGTACCGGTGTGGGAGGATCACGGCATCCTGTGTACCGGCGAAACCTACAAGGCGGCCGTGAAGTTGACCTTCGCCAGGGGCGCGTCGCTTCCCGATCCCAAGGGGCTGTTCAACGCCAGTCTGGAAGGCAACACCCGCCGCGCCATCGATCTGCATGAAGGCGACACGCTCAACGCGACGGCATTCAAGGCACTGATCCGCGCAGCGATCGCGCGCAACCGGGCAGCGAAGCCTCCCGCCCCTGCAGCGCGTGCGAAGGCGAGCCAGCGCTCTGCCTGAATCATCACGACCTCCTGCACTGGAACACGCCGCGCGATTCGGCAACGATGAGGGGCTGGGCGAGGCGGCAGCGATGCGGCCGGCCCACTCCCCCTCAACGTTTCCAGGATGTGCCTGTGCTGAGTGTGATCGGCGGTTTGCTTGCGTTGTATCTGGTGTGGCGGCTGATCTGGCCACTGCGATTGTCGCGTCCGGTCCGGATCGTGCTCGGCCTGCTGGTGGTGGCGCTGGCGCTGCACCACCGCATCGTGGCGCAGTTTGCCGGGACCATGGCGTCGCCGGAAATTCCCAAGGCGATGATCGCGGTGCTCGCGACCGGCTTCACCACGCTGCTGTTGAGCGCGGTCTTCGTGCTCCTGCTGGACGCGCTGCTGCTGATCGCACGCCTGGTCCGGGCGCGGCCCGTGCTGCCTGTGCTGCGCGCGCCGTGGCTGCGCCCTGCGGCGGGCACGTTGGCGCTGCTGCTGTCCACGTATGGCATCTGGCAGGGCATGGCCGTGCCCAAGCCCCGCCAGATCGAGGTGGCCATCGAGGGGCTGCCGGCCGCGTTCGAGGGCTACCGCGTGCTGCAGCTCACCGACATCCACGCCAGCCGCCTGCTCACCGGGGCCTGGGTGGAGAAGGTGGTCGCCGAAAGCAATGCCCTTGATCCGGACCTGGTAGTGATCACCGGGGATCTGATCGACGGCACTGTCAGCGCCCGTGCCAACGACTTCGCGCCGCTGGCCAGGCTGCACGCGCCCGATGGCGTCATCGCGATCACCGGCAACCACGAGTACTACGCGCAGTACGCCGACTGGATGCAGGCCTTCCGCGGGCAGGGCATGCAGGTGCTGGAGAACACCCACACCCGGGTGCAGCGCGGCGGCGCGACGTTGACCATTGCCGGTGTCACCGATCCAGTGGCGGCGCGCTATGGTCTGCCCATGCCGGATCTGAGCAAAGCCTTGGCAGGCGCGGACCCACAGGCGCCGGTGATCCTGCTCGACCATCGCCCGGTGGAGGCACGCGCCAATGCCGCACAGGGCGTGGCGCTGCAGCTGTCCGGTCACACCCATGGCGGGCACATCCTCGGCATGAACCAGCTGGTCAAGCGGGCCAACGGCGGTTTTGTCTCCGGGCGCTACGAGGTGGACGGCATGACGCTGTATGTCAGCAACGGCGCCGGGCTGTGGCCGGGCTTTGCCGCGCGCATCGGTGTGCCCTCGGAGATCACCCTGATCACGTTGCGGAGGGGATGAGGGTGACTGGAAACGACATGCCCGGGGTGGTGCTGCCGGATACCGAGGCCTGGACCGTTCGCGATCCGCTGGGCCGGGAGTACCCGATCTGGGTGGCCCTGCCGGCCGGCTACGAGCGCGACACGCACCTGCGCTACCCGGTGCTGTATGTCACCGATGCGCTGTACAGCTTTCCGCTCGCACGCAGCGTGCGCAACATGGTGGGGCAGGGTGGTGCGCACCTGGCGCCCTTCATCCTGGTCGGGCTGCCGCCGCAGCAGGGGCTGAGCTCGCAGCAGAGCCGCTCGCGTGATTACACGCCGACCCAGCCGGTGCGCCGTACAGGCGACGATTACACCGATGGCATCACCTACGGTGGCGCTGCGCACTACCGCGATTTCCTGGCGGACCATGTGCTGCCACAGGTCGAGGCGCGCTATCGCACCGATCCAGCGCAGCGTGCGTTTGCCGGCCATTCCTACGGTGGGCTGTTCGGTGCGTACGCGCTGCTGACCCGCCCGGCAATGTTCCAGCGTTACATCCTCTCCAGCCCATCGCTCTGGTTCGACCAGCACGTGATCAACCGGATCGAGGCGGACTACGCCGATGCCCATGCCGATCTGAACGCGCGCGTGCTGCTGTCCATCGGCGCACACGAAACCCCGGCGTCCGACGCGCCGTTCGCGGCGCGCAACGACATGGTCGCGCATACGCGATCGTTTGCCGAGCGTCTGCGCGGGCGCGGTTATCCAGGGCTTTGGCTGGAGACACGCGTGGTTGCCGATGAGGATCATCTGACGGTCTACCCGGCGATGCTCACCCGCGCGCTGCTGGCCCTGTTCCCCAGCCGGAGCACCGCCCTGGCCGTGTGAAATTTTCGCCAGTGGGCGTGCACGCCTCGGTCACCGCGCAGCGCGGAGGCTGGGCGCACACGCCACGCCCACCCGGAGACCCCATGACCACGCTGACCCTGCCCGAACTGGCCAAGAAGATGGCCGGCATCGATTTTGCGATGCTGCAGACCCACACCGCCAGCGGCGAGATCGCCGGCCGGCCCATGAGCAACAACGGTGATGTGGATTACGACGGCGACAGTTATTTCTTCGCCTTCGACAGTGCCGACATGGTGGCCGAGATCGAACGCGACCCCAAGGTCGCGTTGTCCTTCACCGGCAGCAAGTCGCTGCTGGGCAAGCCGCCGCTGTTCGTGGCCGTGGAAGGCCACGCGACGTTGAGCCGTGACCGCGCGACCCTGCAGGCGCATTGGGTCCCGGATCTGGAACGCTGGTTCACGCAGGGCGTGGATACGCCCGGAATCGTGCTGATCCAGGTGAAGGCAACCCGCATCCATTACTGGGCGGGCGAGGACGAGGGCGAAATCCGGCCGTAAGCCATGCCCGCATCATCAGTCAGGATCGGATGCGCAGGCTGGTCCATTCCCGGCCGGTATGCGGCGTTGACCGGTGAGGGCGAGAGCATGCTGGCGCGTTATGCCACACGCTTTTCGTTGGTGGAGATCAACTCCTCCTTCTATCGTCCGCACCAGCAGCGCACCTATGAACGCTGGGCGGCGAGCGTGCCGGCCGCGTTCCGCTTTTCGGTGAAGCTGCCCAAAGCCATCTCGCACGAGGCCGCCCTGCGCGGCTGCGGTCCGGCGTTGGACCGCTTCCTCGAGGAGACGGCCGGGCTGGGCCGCAAGCTCGGCGGGGTGTTGCTGCAGCTGCCGCCGAGCCATGCATTCGACGCGCGGGTGGCGGCCGGCTTCTTCGGCATGCTGCGCCGTCGCACCGCTGTACCGCTGGTCTGCGAGCCACGCCATGCCAGCTGGTTCACACCGCAGGCCGATGCGATGCTGCAGCGGCATGCGGTCGGGCGTGTCGGCGCGGACCCTGCGCGGGTTCCGCAGGCCGCCCAGCCGGGCGGTGATGCCGGATGGCGCTACTGGCGATGGCATGGCGCGCCCCGCATGTACTACAGCGACTATGACGACGCAGCACTGCGTGATCTGGCCCAAGCGCTCGCGCAGCGGACAGCCGGTGCGCGCTGGGTGATCTTCGACAACACCGCCCATGGGTTCGCCATCGCCAACGCGGCGCGGCTGCAGGACCTGCTGGGCGGCGCCACCCCCCGGGAGCCCGCACATGCCTGAAGGTCCATCCATCGTCATCCTGCGCGAAGCCGCCGCCAAGTTCCGCGGCAAGACCGTGCGCCTGGCCACCGGCAACAGCTCGCTCGATCTGACCCGCATGGAGGGCCGTCGCGTGGTCGCCCTGCGCAGCTGGGGCAAGCACTTCCTGATCGAGTTCCGTGGCTTCAGCCTGCGCGTGCACATGCTGATGTTCGGCAGCTACCGCATCGATGAGCGCAAGCCTTCCCCGCCGCGGGTATCGCTGCAGTTCGACAACGGCGAGCTCAACATCTATGCCTCGTCGGTGAAGTACATCGAAGGCACGCTGGAGGACACCTATGACTGGCGGGGCGATGTGATGGACCCGTCGTGGGATCCCAGGCTGGCGCGCAGGAAACTCAAGGAAAAGCCCGACACCTTGATCTGCGATGCGCTGCTGGACCAGGACATCTTTGCCGGCGTCGGCAACATCATCAAGAATGAGGTGCTGTTCCGTACGCGTGTGCACCCTGAATCCACGGTGGGCGCGCTGCCACCGCGCAAGCTGGGCGAGGTCATCAAACAGGCGCGGCAGTACAGTTTTGATTTCCTGGCGTGGAAGCAGGCATTCGTGCTTCGCCAGCACTGGCTGGTCCACACCAAGCGCACCTGCCCCCAGTGTGGTGGCCCGCTCAGCAAGACCTACCCCGGAACAACCCGGCGAAGGACGTTCTTCTGCCCGGTCTGCCAGGTGCGTTACGGTGCGGCCCCGACGGCACGCAAGGCTGTGCGCAAGGCCGCGCCAGGGCGTTCAGCCAGGACCACGCGCATGGCGTAGGATGGGGTGTCACACGCACCTACGCGCGTCCTGCGCGATCGACGTCCGATCGCCCTCGCTCCTTTTTCCGAGTCCTTCATGCCGCCCGCGGGATGAAGGCTCCCGTGTCCCACGGAGCGCTCATGCCGGGCTATACCACCCGCATCCTTACCATCCCGGTCGGCGGTCACGACTTTCGTATCCGCGCGCTCAGCGACCTGCAGCAGTTCTCCGATCCGACGGGTCGCGCCGAACGTGCCGGCATCCACTCCTCACTGTGGAGCCTGTTCGGCCAGATATGGCCGGCCGGCCGCGCGCTGGCCGACACCATGAGTCACTTCGACATTGCCGGTAAACGCATCCTCGAACTGGGCTGCGGGCTGGGCCTGTCCAGCCTGGTGCTGGCGCATCGAGGCGCGGATGTGGTCGCGACGGATCATCATCCACTGGCCGAGTCTTTCCTGGCCTACAACGCAGGACTCAACGATCTGCCGGCGGTGACCTACCGCGACCTGCCCTGGGAGGTGCCCGATGGCTCGCTGGGCCGCTTCGACCTGATCATCGGCAGCGACATCCTGTACGAGCGTGGCCATGCCCACCAGATTGCCGCGATGATGCTGCGGCATGCCAAGCCCGATGCCGAACTGCTGATCACCGATCCCGGGCGCGGCAACGTCGGCGCTTTTTCGCGCGGCATGGCCCTGCAGGGCTTCGATGTGACCGAGCAGCTGGGTCTGTTCGAGGATGAGGGCGATGCCCCCGGCAATGGCCGGCTGCTGAGCTATCGGCGCGGCACCGTGCGGGCAGTGGCCGTCGCCTGAGCGCGCGCCGGGCGCGTTGCGACATCCGGCCATCCCTCCGTGACGCGGCGTGCAGATCGGCTGTCGTAGGCTGTCGCCGTCCAGATGCGGCCCAGGCGGCCGGGAGAACCCTGATGCGATGTGCTCCACGGTCGAGTCACCATGGCCTGTGTGTTGGCAGGACGCACGCTTGAGCGCGGCCACCACCGCGCACGCCGCGCGACCGCAGACGCGCTCGATGATCATCGCCGGCCTGTCCACGGTGGTGGAGTGGTACGACTTCACGCTCTATCTGTACCTGGCCACGGTGCTGTCGCGGGTGTTCTTCGGCGGCGGCGAAAATGCGCTGCTGGCCACACTGGCCGGGTTTGCGGTGTCGTACCTGATGCGGCCGCTTGGCGCACTGGTGTTCGGCAACTTGGGTGACCGCTTCGGGCGGCGCTACATGCTGCTGGCCTCGATGCTGCTGATGACCGTGGCGATGCTCGCCACCGCGCTGTTGCCCACCTTCGAAAGCATTGGCGCTACTGCCGGCGTGCTGCTGTTGCTGCTGCGCTGCCTGATGGCTTTCTCGGTCGGCGGCGAGTACACCGGCGTGGTGGCCTACCTGCTGGAAACCGCACCGGTGCGCAGGCGCGGGCTGGTGACCTCGCTGGCCTCGGCCGCGAGCGAAGTGGGGGCCCTGTTGGCGGTGGCGCTGTCGGCGCTGACGGTCGCATTGCTGAGTACGGCGCAGCTGGATGGCTGGGGCTGGCGGATTCCGTTCTTCGTCGGTGCCGCCTTGGCCGGTGCGATCCTGCTGGCCCGCTCGACGATGCACGAATCGCCCGAGTTCGAGCGGCAGCAGGCCGAAGGCACCGTGCCGGAGTCGCCGATCCGCGACACCTGGCGGCACCACAAGGCCGCGATTGCACGCACCTTCGCGATCTCCGCACTCGGCTCGATCACCTATTACGTTGGCATTACCTATGTGCCTGCCTTCCTCGGTTCGGTGGGTCAGGTGAGTGAATCGGAGGCGCTGTGGCTGTCCACGGTCGCGGCGGTGGCGGTGATCGTGGTGACGCCGCTGGCCGGCGCGTTGTCGGACCGGGTCGGTCGTCGGCCGGTGCTGATCGCGTTGGCCGCGCTGTCGGCGTTGCTGCCGTTGACGATGTTCTCGGTGATGGCCAGCGGCAGCACCGTGGCGATCGGGCTGGCGGCGGTGGTGCTGGCGTGTCTGGCCGGTGGAGTGAGTGCGGTTGCAGCGCCCGCCACGGCCGAGCAGTTCCCCGGCGAAGGGCGGCTCAGTGGCCTGGCGCTGGGCGTCACCATGGCAACGGCCTTCTTTGGCGGCGCCACGCCGTTGCTGGCCGAGGTCCTGGTGCGGCACACCGGCTGGTCGTCTGCGCCCGGCGCGATGATCGCGGTGGTGGCGGTGCTGGTGCTGCCGGTGATGTGGACGCTGCGCGAGACGCGGCCCCGGTAGCGCCGGCCGCAAACAGAACGGGCCGCCCGAAGGCGACCCGTCTGCTCAAACGCGATGGAACTCTTCGCGCCTCAATACTTCCAGCGCAGGCTCACCGAGACGAAGCGCGGCTCGCCGTAGTTGTTGTAGTCCAGGTTGGCCCAGTAGGTCTTGTCCAGCGCGTTGCGCACGCTCAACGTGGCCAGCCAGTTATCGCTGATGCGGTAGTTGGCGTTGAGGTTGACCAGCATGTACGCCGGCTGGTTCACGGTCACGCCCACGCCCGACGGGTGCGGCACGTTGAAGGCCTGCACCTTGCTCTGCCAGGAGAAGCCGCCGCCGATGCTCAGCCGATCCCAGCTGCCCGGCAGCTGCACCGTGGTGTTCAACTGCAAAAAGTCTTCGGGCAGGTTGGCGTAGATCAGGTCGGTGGCGGCGCGGGTGACCTTGACGTGGGTGTAGCCGGCATTGACCGTCCAGCCCGGCCGGATCTCGCCGTTGACGTCCAGTTCCCAACCACGCGACTTGGTGCCGTTGACCCCCACGTACGCCGAGGTGCCGTCGCTGAGCGAGCCGTCAGGCTGGCTCATGTCACGCACAGCGTAGTTGTCCTGCTTGGCTTCGAAGATCGCCGCGTTGGCGGTGAGGCGACCGTCGAACCACTGCGACTTGATGCCTGCTTCCAGGTTGGAACCTTCCACCGGGGCGAGCAGGTTCTCGTTCTTGTCCTTGTAATTCTGCGGATTGAAGATTTCGGTATAGCTGGCATACACCGAGAAATCCGGCACGATGTCGTACACCACGCCGACGTAGGGGGTGACTTCATCGGTCACCTTGTACTGGCCGCTCGTGGCGGTGTACGCGCCAGCCGTGTTGTAGGAACGGGTCATCGTTTCCCAGCGGCTCAGGCGGGCACCGGCGATCAGCGAGAGCGGATCGGCCAGGCGCAGACGCGTGGATGCATACACACCGCTCTGCTTGGTGCGCGCGATGCGGCTGGCGCCGGTACGCGAGGCGGTCAGCTCGGGGATGTCGCCGTTCCAGGTGTGGATGTTGGGAATGTCATAGCGCCAGCGTGCGACGGAGGTCAGCGTCCAGGTGGTCGATTCCAGGTCCGACCAGCTGCCACCGACGACGACGTCGTGTTCCTGGCCGAACAGCGGGAACTTGCCCGACAGGAACACATCCACGCCATTGCGGGTGTCTTCGGCATCGCCGGCACCGGCCAGCAGGTAGGTGCCGCTGCCGGTCACCGGGTCGGGGTAGCCGCTGCCGTAGACGCGCACGTTCTGCACATTGCCTTCGGTGTGCGCGGCATTGACCTTCAGCAGCCAGGTCTCACCGAAGCGCTGTTCCAGGTTGGCGAACGCGGTGCTGGTTTCGCGCTGCCAGCGCGTCCACTTCGGGGCCATGTTGGTCGAGCGCGGCAGGTGGGCGAAGCTGCCGTCGCTGTTGAAGAACGGCACGGTGCCCCAGGTCGAGCCGACCGGGTTGTTGTCCTGGCGCTGGTAGCCCACGGTGACGGTGGTGCTGTCGGTCAGATCGCCTTCGACCACGGCCATGCCGGACATTTTGTCTTCGGTGTAGCGGTCGTAGTAGTAGTCGCGGTCCTGGTAGGCGGCGACCACCCGGCTGCGGAAGCGGCCATCGCGGGTCAGCGGCGCGTTGACGTCGGCCTCCATGCGGCGGAAATCCCAGCTGCCGGCACTGATGGCGAAGGACGCATCGAAATCACGGCCCGGGCGCTTGCGCAGCAGATTGACCGTGGCCGAAGGAATACCCGCGCCGCTGAGCAGGCCGTTGGCGCCGCGGATCACTTCCACGCGGTCGTAGAAGGCGGTGTCGTACTCCTGGTTGGTCGAACCGCTATAGGTTGGCAGGCCGTCCACCTGGAAATCGGTGATGGTGAAACCGCGCGCGTAGTACAGCGGGCGCTGGGTGTCGTAGAAAGACACATTGACGCCGGTGATGTTGCGCATCACATCGTTGATGCTGAACAGCGATTCGGTCTGCAGCCGCTCCAGCCCCAGCACACTGGTCGACTGCGGGGTTTCCTGCAGCGTGATCGGCAAGCGGGTGGTGCTCGAGGGTGCGGCGCGGTCACCCACCACGCTGACCTTGTCCAGGGTCTTGGCATCGGCGGCGCTGCCGGCCTCGGCCAATGCATCGGCAAAGGCCTGCGGGGCGGTCAACGAGAGGGCGGAAAGCAGGGCCAGGGCCAGCGGGGCACGGCGGGAGCGGAGCGGGTGGGCGCGGAGGGACATGGGGGTCTCTGGACGGGCAAGGAGGAAATGAGGGCAACAGGCAGGCAACGCCGGCGCACGGGCGCCAGGCACGGGGTGTTCCATCCTGGGAAAGCAGGGGGCGGGGCAGCTGCGGGGCGACGGCAGTCCATTGAGACCGTCAAGCGCCCGAAGCGACCACCCTGCGGTGTGCAAATGTAAATCGTTCTCAGTCGCTTTACAATTCTTGAACAATTGGCGGCGTCGGCGTAGAGGGCTGAGCACCGGCGGGGAGCCCAAAACGCAACCGGCCACCGCAAGGGTGGCCGGAGGGAAACCGAGGCGGAGACCGAAGGCCCCGCCTGCGCAGGCTTACAGCGCCTGCAGTTCTTCGTTGGCGTTGCGCTTGGCCTCGGCCGGCTTGGCGGCCGGCGGCGGCGGAGTGAGCATCACCGCCGGGCTGGTTTCGACGGGAACGTCCAGGTACGGCAGCTTCAAGGTTTCGCTGGTCAGGCGGCGGATCTCATTGGTCAGCGCCGGGCTGTCGTTGAGCTTGCGGCCATAGGACGGCACGATTTCCTTCAGGCGCGCTTCCCAGCCGGCGGCCATCTGCTGGGGGAAGGCCTTCTTGAGCAGGTCCAGCATGATCGGCGGCGAGGTCGAGGCACCTGGCGAAGCGCCGAGCAGGGCGGCCAGCGTGTGGTCCTGGTCGGTCACGATCTCGGTACCGAACTGCAGGATCGAGCCCTTCTCCGGGTCCTTCTTGATGATCTGCACGCGCTGCCCGGCGGTGACCAGTTTCCAGTCCTCGCGCTTGGCATTGGGGAAGTATTTGACCAGTTCAGCCTGGCGGTCGTCATCGTTCAGACGTGCCTGGCCCATCAGGTACTTCACCAGGTCCAGATTCTCCAGGCCCACGCCCATCATCCCGGCTACGTTGTTGTGGTTCACCGAGGAATACAGGTCGAACCACGAGCCGTGCTTGAGGAACTTGGTGCTGTACAGCGCGAACGGCCCGAACAGCACCACCGGCTTGCCATCGAGCTTGCGCGCATCCAGATGCGGCACCGACATCGGCGGGGAACCGGTTTCGGCCATGCCGTAGGCCTTCACCGAATGCCGGCTGGCGATCGCCGGGTCCTGGAACGCCAGGAACTGGCCACCGACCGGGAAGCCGGCGTAGTTCTTCGATTCGGGAATGCCCGACAGCTGCAGCAGCTTGAGCGCGGCGCCACCGGCACCGATGAACACGAAGCGCGACTTGATGGTGGATTCGTTGTCGGACTTCAGGTCCTTGACGGTCACGTTCCAGCTCTTGTCGTCGTTCTGGCGCAGGGCACGCACTTCATGGTTGAGGTGCAGCGCGAAGTTCGGGCTGCGCTGCAGGCCAGCGGTCAGCTGGCGGGTGATCACGCCGAAGTTCACGTCGGTGCCCAGCGGCATCCAGGTCGCGGCGACTTTCTGCTTCGGGTCGCGGCCTTCCATCAGAAGCGGCGCCCACTGCTTGATCTGCGCGGCATCCTCGGAGTACTGCATGCCGTAGAACAGCGGGTTCTTGACCAGCGCCTGCTGGCGCTTGTGCAGGTAGGCGATGTTCTCGTCACCCCATACGAAGCTCATGTGCGGGGTCGGGTTGATGAAATCACTCGGCTGGCTCAGGCGGCCTTCGCGCACCTGGTGGGACCAGAACTGGCGCGAGATCTCGAACTGCTCGGCAATGCCGACCGCACGCTTGGTCTCGATGCTGCCGTCGGGCAGTTCCGGGGTGTAATTCAACTCGGCGAACGCGGAATGGCCGGTGCCGGCGTTGTTCCAGCCGTCCGAGCTTTCCAGCGCAACCCCGTCCAGGCGCTCATAGACCTGGATGTTCCAGTCCGGTTGCAGCTCCTGCAGGAAGGTGGCGAGCGTGATGCTCATGATGCCGCCGCCGACCAGGACGACGTCGACCGGCTTGTCGTTGCCGGCGGCCGGGACCGAGCGCTGATGCAGCGGCCAGTACAGGAACAGTGCCGCTGCCAACAGCAACACCACGAGCAGGCCGAGGACGACCTTCGCTAGTTTTTTCATGGGGATCTCAGGTAGGGAGACATGGGAAGGATGCCGCCGCTGCCGGGAACGCCCGTGAAGACGGGCGTCACAGCGGTACCTTGAGCGCAATTTTAGCCCTTTCCGGTACGGATTTGGTGCAACGCAGCATCCGGTGCGTGTGCCGGACCGGCTCAATCGCTGGCGAGGGTGAAGTATTCCAGGAGGAAATAGCTGGCTTGATAGGCCAGCGCTATCAGGGCCAGCACCAGGTGGGCGCGTCGCTGGCGCAGCGCGATGCCCATCCCGGCGACCGCCAGCATCACCGCGGTATGGACCCAGTAGGCCTCGCCGAGCATCTGCCAGCGGCTGTGCCCCTTGATGGCGGTATCGCCCAGATCCAGCAGGGTGACCAGGGCCAGCATCCCGAAGAAGCCGGCGCGCCGCTGCAGCAGGTAATTCTCATAGCTGCCGAACTCGCGCACATCGTCGGGGAACAGCAGCACGCAGAGCAGGTACCACGCCGCGCAGTAGGCGATCACGAACAGGTACAGCTCGAAGGTCCACTGCCGCACCTCGCCCAGGCGGAATTCCCACCACCAGAAGGTCACCACCGAAATCAGCGCCCAGACCACCCAGCACAGGTGGATCCACGACCAGCCGCGGCGTCGGGGGTGCTCGATGATGCCCGCCAGGCCCCGCAGCAGGGTGGTGATGCTCAGGCCGAGGATGATGCTGAGCACCACGCGGATGTGCAGGTAGACCGGATCGGTGTCCATCGACGTGCCCGCGGCTGGAATGCGCCGATGCTGCATCGGCGCGGGTCGTCGGGTCGTGTAGGGCTGCATGCGGCCCCGGTACGACAGCCGACCAACGGTCGGCTCTACCGGTCGGGGTTATCGCTTTTTGCGCACCAGCGTCGCCGAGGCCGCCAGCACTGCCCGGGTCAGCAGCGCCATGGTCTGCACATCGCCCTTCCAGTGCTGCCAGTACAGCGGCACGTCTTCCCACGCGCGCTGCTTCATGTGCACCAGCCGGCCGGCATCGAGGTGGCGTTTGACCAGCGGCAGCGGGTTCATGGTCCAGCCCAGCCCGCCCAGGTTGGCCTGCACGAACGCACGGGTGGAGGGAATCCACCAGGTCGGTGCGGTCAGCGGCAGGTCGTTGCCGGCCAGGCGCCGGGCGAAACGGGCCTGCATATCGTCCTTGCGGTTGAACACCAGTACCGGCGCCTGGGCCAGCGACTGCGCATTGACGCCCTTGGCGAAGTGCTGCTCATGGAAAGCGGGGGTGCAGGTGGCGGCGTAGCGGATACTGCCCAGCGCATGGATCTGGCAGCCCTGCACCGGCTCATCCAGGGTGGTCACCGCGCCCAGCACGGCCCCTTGGCGCAGCAGGGCCACGGTGTGGTCCTGGTCTTCCGAGCGCAGGTCCAGGGTGGTGCCGGTCTGCCGGGCGAACTGCAGGGCGGCCTCGGGGAACCAGGTTTCCAGACTGTCGTGGTTGACCGCGACCGGGATGCTGGCATGGGGCAGGTCCTCATCGGCGATGCCCATCCGGTGCAGCGCGTCGTGCTCGAGCAGGGCGGTCTGCTCGGCCAGCTGCACCAGTACCTGGCCCTCGGTGGTGGCCACCGCCGGCGAGGAGCGCTTGACCAGCAGGCGGCCCACCCGGTCCTCCAGCGCCTTTACCCGCTGGGAGACCGCCGAGGCGGTGACATTGAGCGACTGCGCGGCACGTTCGAAGCTGCCTTCGCGGATCACCGCCGCCAAGGCGCGGAGCTGGGCATGGTCGATGCGCATGATCTTAAGTTCCGCTAAAGATGGTTAAGTAAGTTTAGCTCTACTTTTTCATGTTGCGGCGCGACAATACGCGCCATCCGGTGCTGTACGCCTTGGCGAGGCACCGCCCCCCAGCAAGACACAGGTGGTATCCCATGTTTTCGATCCTTTCCGGCGGCGCCGGGCTGAGCGCGTGGCTCAGTGGTGCCGCAACCGGCATCGGCCTGTTCGCGGTGGTCGGCGCGCAGAGCGCGTTCATCCTGCGCCAGGGCATCCTGCGCAAGCACATCATTCCCGTGGTAGCGACCTGCGCTGCCATCGATGGCATCTTCATTTTTGCCAGCGTGGCCGGCCTGCGTACGCTGACCCAGGCGCTGCCGTGGCTCACCACCGTGGTGCTGTGGGGCGGCGTCGCTTTCCTGGCCTGGTACGCCTGGCAGTCGGCGCGGCGCGCGCTGGCCGGTGGCGGCGGCATGCACGTGGACGAGGGCGACAGCACCTCGCGCCGCGCGGTGCTGATCTCCGCGGTCGGCTTTTCGCTGATCAACCCGCACTTCTGGCTGGACATGATGGTCATCGGGGGCATTGCCGAGAACTTCGGCAATGCGCGCATGGCCTTTGCCGCCGGCGTGTTCACCGCCAGCTGCCTGTGGCTGACCGCCCAAGGCCTGGGGGCGCGCCTGCTGGCCCCGCTGTTCACCAAGCCCAAGACCTGGCGCATCCTCGACGGCACGATTGCCGTGATCCTGTCGATCCTGGCGCTCAGCCTCGCGTTCCGCGGCATGCATTGAACTCTCTCCTCAATGCAGGTCCTGGAAATGGCACCGTTCGCGGTGCCATTTTTTTTGCCTAGAATCGCGTTTCCGGACACGATGTCCAACGGAGCAGGGGGGGAAGGATGAAGCGCGTACGCGTGTGGGGAATGACCGTGCTGCTGGCCATGACAGGCCATGCCGGGGCGGTGGACCTGGAGCACTATCTGCGCCGGGATGCTTTCACTGATATCAAGATTTCGCCGACCGGTGAGTTCTACGCGGCCACCATACCGATGGAGGACCGCACCGGGCTGGCGATCATGCGTCGCAATGACGGCAAGCTGGTCGGCTCGTTCGTTCCGCCCAGGAACAACCATGCCAATGACTTCGACTGGGTCAACGATCAGCGGGTGCTGATCGGGCTGGCGGAGAAGTTCGGATCGCTGGACGAGCCGCAGCCGACCGGCGAACTGTTCGGCATCAACGCCGATGGGGGGCGAGGCGAACTGCTGATCGGCTATCGGGTGCAGGGCAACGGCCCGGGTACCCGCATCCAACCGAAGAAGGTCGAAGCCGTTGCTGCGTTCGTGATCGATGCGCTGCCGGACCAGGACCGCCGGGTGCTGGTCAAGGTGATGCCGTTCTCGGCCGATCCGTTCACTTCGGCCGAGCGCCTGGACGTCAACAGCGGCAAACGGACGCCGGTGGCGCGATCGCCAGTGCAGCGTGCCGACTTCGTCGCCGATGGCAAGGGAGAGGTGCGCTTCGCCGATGGGGCGGGGGCCGACAACGTCAACAAGCTGTACTACCGCGAGGGTGCGGGTGCCGCCTGGAAGATGATCAACGACCAGGGGGTCAGTCAGCGGATCGAGCGGGCATTGGGTTTCTCCGAGGATGGTGCACTGGCGTATCTGCTCGTCGAGCAACCCAGTGGCCCGGACGCGATCGTGTCCTGGAACCCGGCAACCGACGAGCGCCGCGAGCTGCTGCGCGATGCGGTGGTCGATCCGGCCAAGGTGATCTACAAGCGAGGCACCTCGATCCCGATCGGGGCGTTGTACCTGGGTGACAGACCCCGCACTCGCTTCTTCGACGAAACCTCGGCCGACGCGCGCCTGCAGCGCAGTCTGGAGCAGGCCTTCGGCGGCCAGGCGGTGTTCATCACCTCGTCCTCGCGCGATGGTCGACTGGCGATGGTGCAGGTCTGGTCCGGCAGCAATCCGGGTGATTTCTACGTGTTCGATACGCAGGCCAAGAAGGCCGATCTGGTAGTCAGCCGCAGCCAATGGGTGGACCCGGAGAGCGCCGCCGTGGTTCAGCCGATCGCCCTGAAGGCCCGCGACGGATTGCCGCTGCACGGGTTTGTCACTCGGGCCAAAGGCAGTGAAGGCAAGCGCCTGCCGATGGTGGTGATGCCGCATGGTGGGCCCTTCTTCGTTTACGACGATGGTGCCTACGACAGGGAGAGCCAACTGCTGGCGGCTGCCGGATATGCCGTGCTGCAGGTCAACTTCCGTGGCTCATCCAACTACGGCCGCATGCATGCCCACGCCGGTGGCCGGGAGTGGGGCGGCAAGATGCAGGATGACCTGACCGACGCCACGCGCTGGGCGGTGGCCGAGGGCATCGCCGATGGCGCGAAGATCTGCATGTACGGGGCGAGCTACGGTGGCTATGCCGCCCTGATGGGCGTGGCCAAGGAGCCGTCGCTGTACCAGTGCGCCGCTGGTTACGTGGGCGTCTACGATCTGCCGATCATGTTCACCAGCGGTGACATCCAGCGCCGCGGCTCGGGCGAAACCTACCTGAAGGAGTGGATCGGCGACCGCACCCAGGTAGGCGCCGTTTCACCGGTCAATCTTGCCGACCGCATCAAGGTGCCGGTGTTCCTCGCTGCGGGCGGCGAAGACGAACGCGCGCCGATCCTGCATACCAAGCGGATGGAAGCTGCGCTGAAGAAGGCAGGCGTACCGGTGGAAGCGCTGTACTACCCCACCGAAGGCCACGGCTTCTACACCGATGCGCATCGCCGTGAGTACTACACCAGGCTGCTGGCGTTTCTGTCCAACAGCCTGGGCGGGCAGACCGCCTCGGCGCCGACGCCAGCCCAACCCTGAGCACGGCGCGGATCCACCCGGCCTCAATGACAACGGCACCGCACGGTGCCGTTGTCGTCTGGGCAGAGCACCCTGCTTATTTCACCCCGTGCATCATCCGCTTCAGCAGCGGCGAGCAGATCAGCGCGACCGCCGCGCAGCCCAGGCCGATCCACATCAGCAGCCAGAACAGGTGTTCGTAACTGGCGGCGGCGCTGGCGATATCCATGGTCTGGCCTTCCGGCACCTCGATCGCGGCGAGCTTGCCGAACAGCGCCGCCAGCGTTTCCGAAAACGCGGTGGCCAGGAACCAGGTGCCCATCATCAGGCTGACCACGCGCGGCGCGGCCAGCTGGGTGACGGCCGACAGGCCGACCGGTGACAGGCACATTTCGCCGATCTCCAGGATCAGATACGCCAGTACCAGCCACCACACGCTGGCCATCTGCCCGGTCGCACCCACGTGTTGGGCAGCCAGGGCCAACGGCACGAACGACAGCGCGGCGAAGATCAGCCCGATCGAGGATTTCACCGGCTTGGAGGGATCCATGCGGCGTCGGTCCAGCCACGCCCACAGCATCGCGAACAACGGCGCCAATACGACCAGGAACAGGCCGCCCAGGTAAGTCAGCGAGCCGGCCGTCTGCGGAATCACCAGGCAGTCGCGGATCAGCATCACCAGCATCAGCGCGACGATGGCGATGAAAAGAGTGCGCGGCGCGGTCGAGCCGGGGCGGCGCTCGGACAGGCGCGCGGCCACTACGAAGCCCAGTGGCGCCAACAGCAGCGAGGCGATCGACCACGGCAGCGGGGTGCCGCCCTGGATCACCAGCGAGGGCACCAGGTCCTTGGTCAGCAGGCGATCGGTGAAGGTCACCCAGGAGCCGTAGGTCTGCTCGTACAGGGTGAAGAACACCAGCGCCATGAAGATCAGCGCCATCAGCGCGATCATCTGTTGGCGCTGCACCGGCGTGCAGCGGGTGCCGGTGAACCAGGCGAACCAGACCAGCACGCCGCCGAGGACGACGATCATCAGCATCAGCGCCAGGCTGATTTCACCGCCAAGCGCAAAGGCGCCATTGGCGGCGGCCCACATCAGCGCGGCCACCGGAATCACGCCGAGCACGGCCACGGCATAGATCAGCCATTCGCGGCGGAGGCCCAGGACGCGCTGGCGCAGCGCCGGCAGATCGGACGGTTCGGCATGGCCCTGCAGATACTTCTGGCCCCACAGGAACATGCCCAGGCCGATCACCATGCCGATGCCGGCCGCGCCGAAGCCATACTTCCAGCCATAGGCTTCGCCGAGGAAGCCGCACACCAGCGAAGCGAACAGCGCGCCCAGGTTGATGCCGGCGTAGAACAGCGAAAAGCCCGAGTCGCGGCGCGGATCGTTTTCCGGGTACAGCTTGCCGACGATGGTGGAGATGTTCGGCTTGAGAAAGCCCACGCCCATGATGATCAGGGCCAGCGACAGGTAAGTGATGCCCAGCGCGGCGTCATCGCGCACCACCGCGCCATCCACGTGGACCGCGGCGTGACCTTCGAAGGCCATGCCCAGATGGCCGAGCACCAGCAGCACGCCGCCGAACACCACCGCCTTGCGCATGCCCAGCCAGCGGTCGGCGAGCAGGCCGCCGAAGACCGGGATGCAGTAGACCAGACCCCCGTAGGCGCCAAGCAGGTCCAGCCCGGCCTTGTCGCCGAACAGGTGGTACTTGGTGAGGTACAGCAGCAGCAGCGCCTTCATCCCGTAGAACGAGAACCGCTCCCACATCTCGGTGAAGAAGCAGATGTAGACGCCCTTGGGGTGGCCGAGGAAGTCGTCGGTGGCAGTGGTTGCCGGGGAGGCGGGCAGGGCGGCTGCGGTCATCGAGAGGTAGGGCAGGGCGGGCAAGGGGGCGAGTATAGGCCCGGGAGAACGGTGCATCCGTGCCGGGTCTGGCTGCTCCGCCTACAGATAGCGGAGCCAGGCCAGATCCCGCCGCCGCGCCTTGAACCGGGCGAACGCCCGCGTCGGCCAGTACAGCGCCAGTGCCAGCACCGCGGTGATCACCCACAGGGTCGCCACGTGGTCCACGGCGAAATACGCGCCGTGCGTATGCCCCCAGCGTGCTTCGGCCAGCACGTACAGCAGCTTCAGCACGTACAGGTGCAGCAGGTAGAAGAACATCGGCGCCGCGCCGATGTCGGCCAGCGGGGCCAGCGCCCGTGCCACGCGCGGCTGCTCGTACAGGCGCAGCACCAGCAGGCCGATGCCAAGGGTCAGCAGCAGGAACAGCAGCGAAGGCGGGTACTTGGTCACGTTGAAGAAGCTCATCGCCGTGCTGCCCGTCGTGGCGAACGACTGCCACGGGCTGTCGCCGTAAACGTTGGCCGCACGCAGCAGCACGAATGCCAGCAGCGCCCCGGCGCCGGCCCACCACAGGCGACGCTGGCGCAGCCGGGTGTCGCCGCCGCGCGCGAACCACGGCCCGATCACCCAGCCCAGCGCAATCACGCCGATCCACGGCAGCACCGGATAGGAAGTGCGCAGGCGCAGCCCCTCCGTCACCGTGATCCAGTCACGCTGGTGCAGCACCTTCCACAGCACGGCCAAGGGACCGTCGCCCGCCACGCGCACGCCATCGAGCAGGTTGTGCCCGGCGATCACGGCCACCGCCAGCATTGCCAGCACACCGCGTGGCAGCCACAGCAGACCGGCCAGCGCGATCATGCTGATGCCGATCGCCCAGATCACCTGCAGGTAGACCACGCTGGGGGGGAACTGCAGCGTCCAGGCCACATTGACCACCAGCAGTTCCAGCACCACCAGGAACAGGCCGCGCTTGAGCAGGAAGGCCGATGCGGCCCGGCGCCCGTCCAGCTTGCCGCTGGCGTACAACCACGCCGACAGGCCGGTCAGCAGCACGAACACCGGCGCACACAGGTGGGCCAGCAGCCGGCTGATGAACAACGCCGGTTCGACCTGGTCGACCGCCATCGGGTCGGCTACCTGGGCATGCAGATAGAAGGTTTCGCGCACATGGTCGAGCAGCATCAGCACGATGACGGTGCCGCGCAGCTGGTCGATGGAGGTCAGGCGGGGGGCGGGGGAATGCGTCACAGCAGCGCCGGGTGTTTGGTGCGATAGGATATAACATAACTAAAAGAATGGCCGTGCTGCACGACCTTGCCGAGTCCGGCGGGTCGCGGCCGCAGCGATGGCCTATCGCGATGACGGGCGTGCGTCATCGCGGTTGCAGCACGTTTCACACTGGACTTGCCCGTACATGAACGCTAGCGTGGCAGGGATTTTTTGCCAGCAGGGGCTTCCATGAACAACGACGCTGCGCCACGCCAGCTCACTTTCCGCGCGGTGGTGCTTGCCATCGTGCTGGCGGTGATTCTGTCGGCCGCCAACGCCTACCTCGGTCTGTTCGCAGGCCTGACCATCGCCACCGCCATTCCCGCCGCGGTCATTTCCATGGGGGTGCTGCGCCTGCTCGGCGGTGGCACGATCCTGGAAAACAACATCGTCCAGACCGGTGCTTCGGCCGGTTCGTCGATCGCCGCCGGCGTGATCTTCACCATCCCGGCGCTGGTGATCATGGGCTACTGGCCGGACTTCAAATACTGGTGGGTGCTGGGCATCGCCGGTCTGGGTGGCCTGCTGGGCGTGCTGTTCTCGGTGCCGCTGCGCCGTTCGATGATCGTCGAAGATCCGCTTCCGTTCCCGGAAGGCAAAGCCGCCGCCGAAGTGCTCAAGGCCGGTGAAAACCCCGGCCCGGGCCTGAAGATCCTGGCCGTCTCGGCGGTGATCGGCGCCTTCGTGAAGCTGGCGGCCGAAAGCGGCCTGCGCCTGATTCCCGATGCGTGGGCCACCTCGGCCTATGTCGGCAGCTCGAAGATCACCGCCTTCATCGGCACCAACCTGTCCCCGGCGCTGCTGGGCGTGGGCTACATCGTCGGCCTGAACGTCGGCATCGTGGTGGTGTCCGGCTCGATCCTGACTTGGCACATCGCCATTCCGCTGTACCAGTCGTTCTTCATGAACACCGATCCGGCGCTGGCCGCCTCGATCGCCACGGCCAGCTCCACCGAGGCCGCGTTCGCCATCTGGGGCGCGAAGATGCGTTACCTGGGCGTGGGCGCGATGCTGATCGGCGGCGTCTGGACCCTGATCTCGCTGCGCAAGTCGCTGCTCAATGGCGTCAAGAGTGGTTTTGCCGCGGCCCGCAAGAGCGGTGGCCCGGCGCTGGCGCACACCGAGCGCGACCTGCCGATGAAGTGGATGCTGGTCGCGCTGGTGGTGTTCACCCTGCCGCTGCTGGCGCTGTACCAGGCCATCGTGGGCCAGTGGCATGTCTCGATCCCGATGACCCTCATCATGATCGTGGCCGGCTTCCTGTTCGTCTCGGTGTCGGCCTATCTGGCCGGCCTGATCGGTTCGTCCAACAACCCGGTGTCGGGCATCACCATCTCCACCATCCTGTTCGCCTCGGCGGTACTGGTACTGCTGCTCGGCAAGGACGGCCTGACCCCGGTCGGCGTCGGTGGTGCACCGCTGGGTGCGGTGGCCGCGATCATGATCGGCGCGGTGGTGTGCTGCGCCGCCGCGGTCGGCGGTGACAACCTGCAGGACCTCAAGGCCGGCTACATCGTGGGCGCCACCCCGTGGAAGCAGCAGCTGATGCTGGGCATCGGTGCGTTCTCGTGCGCGCTGATCATGGCCCCGGTGCTGAACCTGCTGGCGACCGCGTATGGCATCGGCGTGAAGTCCGAGCTGCATCCCAATGCGCTGGCCGCACCGCAGGCCAACCTCATGGCCTCGGTGGCCAAGGGCCTGTTCGGCGGCGAGCTGCCGTGGACCTTCATCGGCATCGGCGCCGTGGTGGGCGCGGCGATCATCGCCTTCGACAGCTGGCTGAAGTCGCGCAACGCCCGCTTCCGCGTGCCGGTGCTGGCCGCCGCGATCGGCATCTACCTGCCGCTGGAGCTGATGGTGCCGATCTTCCTGGGCGGCCTGATCGCCTACCTGGTGGAGCGCTTCCACAAGATCCGTGGCGATGATGAAGAAGGCCGCGACCGCGTGCACAAGCCGGGCGTGCTGTTCGCCGCCGGTCTGATCACCGGTGAGGCCCTGATGGGTATCGCCATCGCGATCCCGATCGTGGTCAGCAGCCGCGCCGATGTGCTGGCGCTGCCGTTCCACCTGCCGGGCGCGCAGTGGATCGGCCTGGCCGTGCTGTTCCTGGTCGGCTGGCTGATCTACCGCACCGGCAAGCGCGCGGTGGGTTCGGTCTAAGCAACGAGCGACCCGATCGGCGTCACGACACACCCCGCCCCGGCGGGGTGTGTCGTTTCTGGGCTGCGCCGATGCGCCGGCATGACCGATGGCCTTTGCATGTGCGGGCCCTGCGGCCCTAACATCGGCGTTTTGCCGTTCCGCGGAGACCCCGATGAAACTTCGTTACGCCCTGCTGCCGTTGTGCCTGCTGACGGCGATGCCCTCGCTGGCGGCCACGCGTGGCCTGGATGTGCGCGACATGATCGCGCTGGATCGGGTCTCCAGCCCGCTGCTCACCGCCGATGGCGGCAACGTGATCTTCGCCAAGCGCGTGGTCGGCAGCGACAGCAAGGCCAGCACCGGCCTGTTCATCCGCAACCTGCGCACGCGCGACCTGGCGCCGCCCAAGCCGCTGACCCCGGCCGGCTGGAACGTCAATTCCGCCGCGCTGTCGGGCGATGGCCAGACGGTGTATTTCCTGAGCGCCAAGAACGGCAGCCAGCAGCTCTACGCGCAGCCGACCACCGGCGGCACCCCGCGCCAGCTGACCGATTTCCCGGTCGATGTAGACAGCTTCCACGTTTCGCCGCAGGGCGACCGCGTGGCCTTCAGCAGCGGCGTGTTCCAGGACTGCGGTTCGGACCTGGCCTGCACCAGTAAGAAGCTGGACGCCCACAAGGCGCGCAAGAACACCGGCGAAGTATTCGACACTTTGTTCGTGCGTCATTGGGACACCTGGGCCGATGGCCGCCGCAATACGCTGTTCGTGGCGCCGCTGCCGACCGCCAAGGCAGCTGCGGTGAAGGGGGCCTCGGCGATCAGCGCGACGCTGGCCGGCGATGCGCCGTCCAAGCCGTTCGGTGGCAATGACGACTTCACCTGGTCGCCCGATGGCAAGACCGTGGTTGCCGCGATCCGCGTGGCCGGCAAGCAGGAGCCGTGGTCGACCAACTTCGACCTGTACCGCCTGGATGCCGAGGGCAAGCAGGCACCGGTCAACCTGACCGCGGCCAACCCGGCCTGGGATGCCGGCCCGGTGTTCAGCGCCGACGGCAAGACCCTGTACTACCGCGCCATGAAGCGCCCGGGCTTCGAAGCGGACCGTTTCGGCCTGATGGCGATGGACGTGGCCACCGGCAAGACCCGCGAGATCGCACCCAAGTGGGATCGTTCGGCCGGCGAGATCGTGCTGTCCGGTGACGGCACCCTGATCTACACCAGCGCCGATGACATGGGTGAGCACCGCCTGTTCGCCGTCGACATCGCCACCGGTGAGGCCGAGGTCGTGGTCGACGGCGGCAGCATCGGCTCGCCGGTGATCGCTGGCACCACGCTGGCCTATACGAAGAACAGCCTGAAGAGCGGCGACCAGATCGTCGTGGCCGCCTTCGATGGTGCCAACCCGCGCGAGATCACGCCGAGCGCCGGCGAGATGCTGCCCGATGTCGCCTTCGGCGATTACGAGCAGTTCCAGTTCAAGGGCTGGAACAACGAGACCGTGCACGGTTACGTGGTCAAGCCGTACAACTACCAGGAAGGCAAGCGCTACCCGGTCGCGTTCCTGATCCACGGCGGCCCGCAGGGCAGCTTCGGCAACGGCTGGAGCTACCGCTGGAACCCGCAGACCTACGCCGGCCAGGGCTACGCGGTGGTCATGATCGACTTCCACGGCTCCACCGGTTACGGCCAGGCCTTCACCGATGCGATCAGCCAGCACTGGGGTGATCGCCCGCTGGAAGACCTGCAGAAGGGCTGGGCGGCGGCACAGAAGCAGTACCCGTTCCTCAACGGCGACAAGGCGTGCGCGCTGGGCGCCAGCTATGGCGGTTTCATGGTCAACTGGATCGCCGGCAACTGGAACGAACCGTGGAAGTGCCTGGTCAACCATGACGGCGTGTTCGATCAGCGCATGATGGGTTATGCCACCGAAGAGCTGTGGTTCACCGAGTGGGAGCAGGGCGGCACGCCGTACGAGAAGGCCGCCAATTACGAGAAGTTCAATCCGGTCAACCACGTGTCGGACTGGAAGAAGCCGATCCTGATCGTGCATGGCCAGCTCGACTACCGCATTCCGGTGGAGCAGGGCCTGGCCGCGTTCACCGCTGCGCAGCGCCAGGGCATCGAATCGAAGTTCCTGTACTTCCCGGACGAGAACCACTGGGTGCTCAAGCCGCAGAACAGCGTGCAGTGGCATGACACCGTCAACGGCTGGTTGAAGCAGCACATCGGCGAATAAGCCGGTTTGAAGCGCCGCCCCCAGGGGCGGCGCTTGTTCATGGCACCGGGTCTCGTTGGGCGTGGCGTAACCGGCCATCGTCGGCGGTGTGACCGGTAGAGCCGACCGTTGGTCGGCTGCTCTTTTACGGCAGCCGACCAACGGTCGGCTCTACCTGTGATTGTTTCCCGAAACGTGCCGAATCGCACGCCCATCGTCCAGGCACTCCACACCCGTGAAAGCACCCGCCCTGATCCAGAACGACATCGTCGTCTTCGGCCTGATCGCCGCCACCCTCGGCGCCGTGTTCTGGACCGCCTCGCGCGAGCAGGGACTGTGGAAGCGCTTCTATACCTACGTGCCAGCGTTGCTGCTGTGCTACCTGATTCCCGGGGTGTACAACACCGTCGGCCTGATCGATGGCCAGAACACCCATCTCTACAACCCGGTCGCCCGCGACATCCTGTTGCCCGCCGCGCTGGTACTGCTCACCCTGGCCGTGGACATCAAGGGCATCCTGCGCCTGGGGCCCAAACTGATCGTGATGTACCTGGGCGCCTCGCTCAGCATCATGGTCGGGGCGGTGGTCGCGTTCCAGTTGATGAAGTGGCTGCACCCGGCCACCGTCGCCGGTGACACCTGGGCCGGCATGGCCGCGCTGGCGGGAAGCTGGATCGGCGGTGGTGCCAACATGCTGGCGATGCGCGAAGTGTTCGACGTCAACGCGACCACCTTCGGGCAGTTCGCGGTGGTCGATGTGGGTGTCGGTTACGTCTGGATGGCGGTATTGATCTTCATGGCTGGGCGTTCGGCGAAGATCGATGCGCGCAGCGGTGCCGATACCTCGGGCATCGATGCGCTCAAGCTGCGCATCCAGGCCTTCCAGGCGCAGCACGAGCGCGTGGCCAGCCTGACCGACCTGATGCTGATCGTCGCCGTTGCCTTCGGCGTGGTGGGGCTGTCGCACGCGATCGCCGGGCCTGTCTCGGCGTGGTTCAAGGGCCACGTCGCCTGGGCCTCGCAGTTCAGCCTGGACGCGCCGTTCGTGTGGGTGGTGGTGATCTCCACCACCTGCGGGCTGGCGCTGAGCTTCACCCGTGCGCGCAACCTGGAAGGCGCCGGTGCCTCCAAGCTGGGTTCGCTGCTGCTGTACTTCCTGATCGCCTGCATCGGCATGCAGATGGACCTGCTGGCGCTGCTGGACCGCCCGTGGCTGTTCCTGCTCGGCCTGATCTGGATCGCGGTGCACATCGTGCTGCTGTGGGCGCTGGCGCGCGCGCTGAAGGTGCCGTTCTTCTACTTCGCGATCGGCTCCCAATCCAACATCGGTGGGCCGGCCTCGGCGCCGGTGGTCGCGGCCGCCTTCCATCCCTCGTTGGCGCCGGTCGGCGTGCTGCTGGGCACGATGGGCTACGCGACGGGCACGTATCTGGCGTACATCGTGGGCATCACGCTGCGCGCGATGGCGGGGTAGAGCCGACCGTTGGTCGGCAGCTGTAACGTCGCGTCACAGCGCACGACAGCCGACCAACGGTCGGCTCTACGGCAGAAGCAACCTGCGCTGAATCAACCAGGCAAGTGCATCTCCACCGTCCTGCTCGAACCGCGCCGCGTGAACCCCCAGGCGCCGATGTGATTGGCGCGTCGCCACGCGCCCTGGACTGACCGCACACGCGGATTTACGCAGGAAGAAGGCCGCGTTCGAGCAACCATGCTCTGGCATCTTCCGCATCCCGTTCAAACCACGCCTGCGTCGACCCCAACCGATACGTATACCCCCACGCGTCCATGTCGGCCATCAATCGCGCGCTGCCTACACCCGGCAGTTGCCCGGCCAGCACGATCTGCAGGTAACAGGTCGCGTCTTCTTCGGGCACTGAATCGGTGGCATCGGTGTGCACCAGCGCCCGCCGCTCCGGCGGCAGCACGATCAGGTGGCAGGCTTCGTGCAGCATCGAGTGCACAGGGGTGTCATCGCGCACGTAGACGTCGCTGCCGATGATGCCGGCCTCGGGTTCGCCCCAATAGCTGCCCGGAATCGGCGCGCCATCGGTCACACGATGCAGGTGCAGATCGTGGGCGGCGAGCAGGGCCTGGGCATCGTCGAAACGGATATCGCCGAGTCGGGTGACCTGCGGTTCGGCGGTGGGGGCAGCGTCGTTCATGGGGTGCCGCTCAAGCGCCCCTTCCAACGCGGAAGGGGCGATCTCGATCAGGGCTGCTGCGGGCCTTCCGGCAAGGCGACGGAGATATCGAGCACATCGTGCTCCCCGTCCTTGACCAGATCGACCTTGACCGCATCAGCGTCGATGTTGACGTACTTCTTGATCACTTCCAGCAGCTCGCGCTGCAGCAGGGGCAGGTAGTCCGGGCCGCCGCGGTGGCTGCGTTCCTGCGCGATGATGATCTGCAGGCGGTTCTTGGCCGTTTCGGCAGTGGTCTTCTTTCGGTTCAGGAAATCGAACAGTCCCATGCTTACCCTCCGAACAGCTTGCTGAAGAAGCCTTTCTTCTCCACGGTGGTGAAGCGCATCGGACGCTCTTCGCCAAGGATGCGGCCAACCGCATCTTCGTATGCCTGGCCCGCCGCCGATTCGGGGTCCAGAATGACCGGCTCACCCTTGTTGGAGGCATTGAGCACGTCGCCCGATTCGGGCACCACGCCAATGGCCTTCAGGCCGAGCACTTCTTCCACGTCGGTGATGCTGAGCATCTCGCCGCTTTCCACCCGCACCGGGCTGTAGCGGGTGAGAAGCAGGAAGGCCGGTACGTTCTTGCCGGATTCGGCCTTGTGGGTCTTCGAATCGAGCAGGCCGATGATGCGGTCCGAGTCGCGCACCGAAGACACTTCCGGGTTCACCACCACGACCGCACGGTCGGCGTAGTACATCGCCAGGAACGCGCCCTTCTCGATGCCGGCCGGGGAGTCGCAGATGACGTATTCGAAGCCGTCGGCGATCAGGTCGTCGAGCACCTTGCGCACGCCTTCCTGGGTCAGCGCGTCCTTGTCGCGGGTCTGCGAGGCAGCCAGCACGTACAGGTTGTCGAAGCGCTTGTCCTTGATCAGGGCCTGCTTGAGGGTCGCTTCGCCGTGCACGACATTGACGAAGTCGTACACCACGCGGCGCTCGCAGCCCATGATCAGGTCCAGGTTGCGCAGGCCGACGTCGAAGTCGATCACCGCCACCTTTTTGCCACGACGTGCCAACCCGCAGGCCAGGCTGGCGCTGCTGGTGGTCTTGCCGACGCCGCCCTTGCCGGAGGTGACTACGATGATTTCAGCCAAAGGATTTCTCCTGATTCTTCTGTTTGGGGGCTGCGTCAGTCCAGCGCAGCGATCTTGATCTGGTCCTGTTCCAGCCACACCTGCACGGCCTTGCCGCGCAGGGTGTCCGGGACATCGTCCAGTACCTTGTAATGGCCGGCAATGGCGACCAGTTCAGCGTGGAATTCACGGCAGAAAATGCGCGCCGTGGTGTTGCCTTGGGCACCTGCCAGGGCGCGGCCCCGCAGCGTACCGTAGATGTGGATGCTGCCGTCGGCGATCACTTCGGCGCCCGCGCCGACGGTGGCCATGACCGTCAGGTCGCAGTTTTCCGCGTACAGCTGCTGGCCCGAGCGGACGTTGACCGTCTGCATGCGGCCCGGCTTGGGCGCGCCACCGGTGGCGACGGCGCTGGGCGCGGGCGCCGCCGGTACGGCGGCGGCGGCCCGTGCGCGGCGCGGCGGCTCAGCCACCGGCGCAGGGGCGGCGGCAACCGGCTCGGCCTCGGCACGCTCGTACTGGGCGCGGAACTTGGCCAGCAGCGGCAGGCCAAGCTGCTGGGAGAGCAGATCGGTTTCCGTGGTGCCGTAGGCCAGGGCGACCGGCAGCACGCCAGCGCGGCGCAGGCCGTCCAACAATGCTTTGGCGGTGGCCACGTCCGGCATCCTGCTGAGCCCGCCGAAATCCAGGATCACTGCGGCACGCCCGAACAGCTTCGGGGCGCGGGCCACACGTTCCTGCATTTCACGGGTCAGGCGGTCGACGTCCAGGGTGCGGATGCGCAGATTGGCGATGCCGACCTGGCCGATCTTCAGTTCGCCGGCCTGTTCAAAATCCATGTTCGCTGCCACCGATCAGGTCCCCGTCTGCTGCTGGACGCGCAGCGGCTCACGGCGATGGCCCACCCAGGGCACATCCGGCAGCTGATCGCCGTAGGTGTCGTGCACCCACTGGTAACTGCACAGGTCCTTGAGCAGCATGCTGGCACGCACATCGACGTGGGCCATGTTGTTCTGCCCGACCTCGCGGAAGCCGAAGCTGCCGTGGAAGAGCAGGGCGGCATCGGCACCGTGGTCCAGGAACACTTCGCAGGTCAGCTGCGGGTAGCGCAGCTCGGCGTAGCTCTGGGCATCGGCATAGAACGCACGGCCAACGCCACCGCCGCGGCGGCGGCTGGCGACCACGATGCGGTCGATATAGAAGAATTTGCTGTCCAGCTGCTGCTTGAACCAGGCGAAGTTGCTGCTGTCGTGCTGGCTGTCGCTGCCGAAGCCGATCAGGAAACCGGCCAGGTTGCCGTCGCGCTCGGCGACGCGGAAATACTCAGCGCTTTCATAGAACAGACGCAGGCGGGCGGCATCCAACGGCAGGATGGCCAGGCCGGCATTGTTGTTCAGGGCCAGGACGGAATCGAGCTCGTGCTCGCGCACGTCGCGGATGACAATCGACATTGTGACTCCGTGGGGTAACGCGGTTGGCCCATCAAGGGGCCCTCGGTCCGATTATTGCATGGGTGGCTTCCCCCCGCGAGCCGACAGGCATGACTTCTGTGGGAGTGCAGGGGAACAGGTTCAGCCTACTATGCGTCCATGTTGGGATACCTCAGCCACACCCGAGTACTGCGACTGGCCGGCCTGTTCACCTGGGTCATGGTCGGACTTCCTCTGGTTTATTCGCAGTACGAAGCACTGCTGCGCCGCGGCGGTGGCGTCGATGCCTGGGCGCTGTGGCTGTTCGCTGCGTACCTGGCCTTCGGCGCCGGCTACTTCTGGCTGACCCGCGGGCTGCGCAACGGCGGCCACTCGCGCTGGTACGACCGGGTCATGCTGGTGCTGCTTACCGCCTCGGCACTGGGTGTGAGCTACCTGAGCGGCTCCGGGCTGGGCAGCATCCTGATGATGGTCGCCGCCGGCGTCATCCCGTGGATGCTGCCGGTGCGCGGTGGCGTGATCTGGCTGCTGCTGAGCCAGCTGGCGGTGCTGCCGGTCTACTACCTGATCCTTAATTTCTCGCTGTTCGAGGCGGTGATGCAGTCGCTGCTGTATGGCGGCTTCTCCATGTTCATCTTCGTGACCAGCCTGGTCGCGCGGCAGCAGACCGATGCCCGCGAGGAGCAGCGCCGGCTCAATACCGAGCTGCGCGCCACCCGCGTGCTGCTGGCCGAGAGCGCCCGGGTCAACGAGCGCACCCGCATTTCCCGCGAGCTGCACGATCTGCTCGGCCATCACCTGACCGCGCTCAGCCTCAATCTGGAAGTGGCCGGCCACATCACCGAAGGTCAGGCCCAGGAGCATGTGCACCAGGCCCATACGCTGGCCAAGCTGTTGCTGACCGACGTGCGCGAGGCGGTCAGCCAGCTGCGCGACAGTGGCGCGATCGACCTGGCTGCCGCCCTGCGGCCGCTGACCGAGCAGGTGCCCTCGCTGGAGATCCACCTGGATATCGACGAGCCGCTGAGCGTGGAAGACCCCGAGCGGGCCCACGTGCTGCTGCGCTGCACCCAGGAGATCATCACCAATGCGGTGCGCCACGCCGGCGCGCGCAACCTGTGGATCAAGGTCCGGCGCGAGGCCCCGGGCATCGTGGTGCTGGAAGCGCATGATGACGGGGTGGGCGCCGACGGGATCGTGGTCGGCAACGGGTTGCGCGGGATGCGCGAGCGCCTGCAACAATGCGGTGGTGAGCTGCAGATCGAAACCCGCCGGGGACAGGGCTTCCGCCTTCGTGCCTCGGTACCCGGCGTGCCAGTATTGATGCTGACCGCTGTCATTGAAGGAGTGCGTTGATGATTCGCGTCTGCCTGGTCGACGACCAAACCCTGGTGCGGCAGGGGATCCGCTCACTGCTGGCGCTCGATGACGGCATCGAGGTGGTCGCCGAGGCCGCCGATGGCCGCCAGGCAGTGGAGGTGGTTCCCCAGGTCCGCCCGGACGTGGTCCTGATGGACATGCGCATGCCGGTGATGTCCGGCCTGGAGGCGCTGCAGATGCTGTCGCGGCTGAACCAGCTGCCGCCGACCATCATCCTGACCACCTTCGACGACGACCAGCTGGTGCTGGCCGGGCTCAAGGCCGGCGCCAAGGGCTACCTGCTCAAGGATGTGACCCTGGATCAGCTGGTGGGCGCGATCCGGACCGTGGCCGAGGGCGGCTCGCTGGTGCAGCCGGCGGTCACCCAGCGCCTGCTGTCGGGCCTGGAGCACATGCGCAACGAGTTCGTGAGCCTGGACCGGCCGGACCCGCTGACCGACCGTGAAACCGAGATCCTGCGGCTGATGGCCAGCGGCTTCTCCAACAAGGAGATCGCCAATTCATTGGGCGTGGCCGAGGGCACGATCAAGAACCACGTGTCCAACATCCTGTCCAAGCTGGGCGTGCGCGACCGCACCCGGGCGGTGCTCAAGGCCTTCGAGCTGCAGCTGGTCTGAGCCGGTGGAGCCGGCGGCGGCCCTTGGGCGGCCACGGGTTCGCAGGTAATTTCTGAATCCCGTGAAACCCTTGCAGTGCAAGCGATGCGAGGGTGTTTTCGGGTTCGGCGGCCGAATCCGGCAAAGAAATATTGTCCATCCGCTACGTGCTGACACGCGCGATGCGTTATCTTTCCGCACCTTGTCTATGCAAAACCGCTGCCGACATGGAAACCGGTGTGCCAACCCTGATCAACAACACCGGCGAAGCCTGCTAGGATTGGCGCTTCGCTTCAATCAACCCGGCCGTGGGATCGGCCCCGGAGACTCCTGAATGACCCGTATTATCGAGTTCCTGATCGCCTTGGGGATCGTGGCTGGCCTGTT
>Ga0160437_1000066_pt1 | contig 69339 bp, 50 predicted proteins | sample HID1975I_E0MG_FD_108227 | JGI IMG/M metagenome (GOLD analysis project Ga0160437, IMG submission 108227) | Enriched soil microbial communities from UW Madison campus, WI, USA - HID1975I_E0 MG | ecosystem: Environmental > Terrestrial > Soil > Unclassified | place: USA: Madison, Wisconsin... | reverse complement strand
TCAAACGCCGGCTCGCCGTTGCAGTAGCCGCTTCCGCCGCGACCCCTCGACCTTTGCAGGAGCGGCTTCAGCCGCGAGCTTTTGCCCTTTCCAGGAGCGGCGGGAGCCACGAGCCATCAACCTTCACAGGAACCGCGAAGGCCGCGAGGCCGGGAAGGGCTGCCTTTCGAAATCAGCGCGACCCGTGCCCCCTCCCACCCTCGCCCCGTCGTCGCAGGGCAGGAGCCAGATCAAAAGCTCGCGGCTCCCGCCGCTCCTACACAATCCCCACTGCCCTCGTAGGAGCGGCGGGAGCCGCGACCCTTCGAACCAGTGCGGGAGTGGCTTCAGCCGCGGGTGCGGTCGAATCAAAGTCAAAGGCTCGCGGCTTCCGCCGCTCCTACGAAAGCGGGTGGGTAGGGGGACAAAAGGGGGTGGGGAAGGGGGCAAAAGCTCGCGGCTGAAGCCGCTCCTGCAAGGGGGCGGGTCGGGCGCGGCACGGGTTCGAGGCCGGCCGGGCGATGACCCGGTATTAACCCGGCCGCGGCTAGCATGGCCGGCGCTCTGTTTCCTGGACTGGATTCCGCTTGACTTCCGTTTCCGACGCATTCGTGTTCTTCGGCGCCACCGGCGACCTTGCCTACAAGAAGATATTTCCCGCACTGCAGGCGCTGGTCGCCCGCGGAGGGTTCGACATGCCGGTCATCGGCGTGGCCCATTCGGACTGGACCGTCGACCAGCTGCGCGAACGCGCCCGCGACAGCCTCGAGCACAACGGCGGCGTCGACGAGGCGGCCTTCGCCAAGCTGGCCGCACAGATGCATTACATCGACGGCGACTACAACGACGCCGGCACCTTCGAGCGCCTGCGCAAGGTGCTGGGTGGCGCCGAGCACCCGCTGCACTACCTGGCCATCCCGCCCAGCCTGTTCGGTCCCGTGGTCCGGGCGCTCGACGCCAGCGGCAGCGCGAGGGGCGCGCGGGTGGTGGTCGAGAAGCCGTTCGGCCGTGACCTGGCCTCGGCGCAGGCGCTCAACGCGACCCTGCACGAGGTCTTCGACGAGTCGGCGATCTTCCGCATCGACCACTACCTGGGCAAGGAGGCGGTGCAGAACCTGCTGTACTTCCGCTTCGCCAACGCCTTCCTCGAACCGCTGTGGAACCGTACCTACGTCGACAACGTGCAGATCACCATGGCCGAGCAGTTCGGCGTCCAGGGCCGCGGCAGCTTCTACGACAGCGTCGGCGCGATCCGCGACGTGGTCCAGAACCACCTGTTGCAGGTGGTGGCGCTGCTGGCGATGGACGCGCCGATCGGCCGCGACCCCGAGTCGATCCGCGCGGAAAAGCTGCGCCTGTTCCGCGCCATGCGCCCGCTGCAGCATGACGAACTGGTACGCGGCCAGTTCCGCGGCTACCGCGAGGAGGACGGGGTGAAGGCCGATTCGGACGTGGAGACCTTTGCCGCGCTGCGCCTGCACATCGACACCTGGCGCTGGGCCGGGGTGCCGTTCTACATCCGTGCCGGCAAGTGCCTGCCGATCACCTCGACCCAGGTGATCGTCGACCTCAAATGCCCGCCGATGTCGATCTTCGACGAGATCCAGCCGGCCTATTCGAACTACTTCCGCCTGCGGCTGAGCCCGGAGGTCGTGATTTCCACCGGCGTGCGGGTCAAGCGCGCCGGCGACGAGATGCTCGGCGAGGACGTCGAATTGACCGCCCGCCACCAGTATGCCGACGAGAAATCGCCCTACGAACGCCTGCTGGGCGACGCCATCCGCGGCGACACGGGGCTGTTCACCAGCGACGAATCGGTGGAGGCTGCGTGGCGCGTGGTCGATCCGGTGCTGGGCGACCACGCCGCCGTCGAACCCTACGAGCCGGGCACCTGGGGCCCGGCATCTGCCCGTTCCATCATCGCCGACGACGAAGGCTGGAACGATCCGAAGCCCGAGACCAGCTCGCCGTGCTAGGCCATGACCCGGCCACTGGCGTGGTGCCCCTGCTGGATGTCAACAACACCCTGCCGGGCAACGACCGCTCGCGGGCGGAACTGGCCGCCTTCGACCTGCAAGAATCCGGTCCCCGCGCCTGCCGGCAGGCAGCGCCCGGCGGCCCCACGGCATCCGCTACGTACTGACAGGAACCGACATGACCCACCTGCAATCCCTGCGCGACGCCGGCCAGAGCCTCTGGCTGGACAACATCACCCGCGAGATCCTCGACGACGGCACGCTGCAGCGCTACATCGCCGACTTCGCGATCACCGGCCTGACCTCGAACCCCACGATCTTCGACCAGGCGATCGGCGACAGCGACGCCTACGACGCCGGCATCCGCGACAAGGCTGCCGCCGGCAAGCGCGACGAGGTGCTGTTCGTGGAACTCGCGCTGGAGGACCTGCGCCGCGCGGCCGACCTGTTCCGGCCGGTGTTCGATGCCACCGACGGCGTCGATGGCTGGGTGTCGATGGAGCTCTCGCCGCTGCTGGCCGCCGACACCAGCGGCAGCATCGAGGCAGCCAGGCGCATCTTCGCGCAGGCCGAACGCGACAACCTGTTCGTGAAGATCCCCGGCACGCCCGAGGGTATCCCGGCGATCGAGGAATCGATCTTTGCCGGCGTGCCGATCAACGTGACCCTGCTGTTTTCCACCGAACAATACCTGGCCGCGGCCGAAGCCTACCTGCGCGGCATCGAACGCCGCATCGGGGCCGGCCTGGACCCGAAGGTCGGTTCCGTGGCGTCGCTGTTCATCAGCCGCTGGGACAAGGCCGGCGCGGAGCAGCTGCCTGCGGAACTGCACAACCGGCTGGGCATCGCCGTCGGCCAGCAGACCTACCGTGCCTACCGCGAACTGCTGGCGTCGGACCGCTGGAAGAAGCTCGCCGCCGCGGGCGCGCAACCGCAGCGCCTGCTGTGGGCCAGCACCGGCACCAAGGATCCGAACGCGCCGGACACGCTTTACGTCGAAGCGCTGGCCGCGCCGGACACGATCAACACCATGCCCGAGAAGACCCTGCGCGCCTTCGCCGACCACGGCAAGGTCGGCGGCGTGCTGGCCGACGACGGTGGCGATTCGGCGGACATGCTGGCGAAGATCGCCGCGGCCGGCGTCGACATCGATGCGCTGGCAGCCAAGCTGCAGGAAGAAGGCGCGGATTCCTTCGTCAAGTCCTGGAAGCAGCTGATGCAGCGCATCGCCAACAAGGCGAAGGCGCTGGACGGCAACCGCTGAGCAGGCCGGAGGACGACATGGACAAGCCCGTACCGCTGACGCAGCGCCCGCAGTGGCAGGCGCTGGCCGAACACGCCACGGCGATCGCCGGCACCCGCCTGCGCGACCTGTTCGCGGCCGATCCCGCGCGCGGGCAGCGGCTCACCGCCGAAGGCGCCGGGCTGTACCTGGACTATTCCAAGCAGCGCGTCGACGAAGACACGCTGCGCCTGCTGCTGGAACTGGCCGACGCCTGCGAACTGTCCGCGCGCACGGCGGCGATGTTCGCGGGCGAGCACATCAACCGCACCGAGGACCGTGCGGTGCTGCACGTCGCGCTGCGGATGCCGAAGGGCGAGCGGCTGGAGGTCGACGGCGTCGACGTGGTCGCGCAGGTGCACGAGGTGCTCGACCGCATGGCGGCTTTCGCCGACCGCGTGCGCGGCGGGCAGTGGACCGGGCACTCGGGCAGGCGCATCCGCAACGTCATCAGCATCGGCATCGGCGGCTCGGATCTCGGGCCGGTGATGGCGTACGAGGCGCTGCGCGATTTCAGCAACCGCGACATGCATTTCGGCTTCGTGTCCAACGTCGACGGCACCGACTTCAGCGAGGCCGTGCGCGGGCTGGACCCGGCGGAAACGCTGTTTATCGTCTGCTCCAAGACCTTCACCACGCTGGAGACGCTGGCCAATGCGCACGCGGCGCGCACGTGGTGCCTGGACGGGCTGGGCGGCGACGCGTCCGCGGTGGCGAAGCATTTCGTGGCCGTGTCGACCAATGCCGACGGCGTGCGCGACTTCGGCATCGACACCGACAACATGTTCGGCTTCTGGGACTGGGTGGGCGGGCGCTATTCGATGGACTCGGCGATCGGGTTGTCGACGATGATCGCGATCGGCCCGGAGAATTTCCGCGACATGCTCGCCGGCTTCCACGAAATGGACGAGCATTTCCGCGACACCCCGTTCGAGCGCAACCTGCCGGTGCTGATGGCACTGGTTGCGATCTGGAACAACGACTTCCTCGGCGCCGACACCGTGGCCGTACTGCCGTACGCGCAGCACCTCAAGCGCTTCCCGGCCTACCTGCAGCAGCTGACGATGGAAAGCAACGGCAAGTCGGTGACGCTCGACGGCCGCCGCGTCGACTACCAGACCGGGCCGGTGTACTGGGGCGAGCCGGGCACCAACGGCCAGCACTCGTTCTACCAGCTGATCCACCAGGGCACGCGGCTGGTGCCCTGCGACTTCATCGGCTTCTGCGAACCGCTCAGTCCCCTGCGCGAGCAGCACGACCTGCTGATGGCCAACCTGTTCGCGCAGGGTGAGGCGCTGGCGTTCGGCAAGACCGCCGACGAGGTGCGCGCCGAAGGCGTGGACGAGGCGCTGGTGGCGCACAAAACCTTCGAGGGCAACCGCCCGAGCAGCACGATCCTGGCGCCGAAGCTGACCCCGCACGCACTGGGCGCGCTGGTGGCGCTGTACGAGCACAGCGTGTTCGTGCAGGGCGTGGTCTGGGATATCGACTCCTTCGACCAGTGGGGCGTGGAGCTGGGCAAGGTGCTGGCAAAGCAGACCGCCAGCGAACTGGCCGCCGCCCGCCTGCCGGAGCTGCGCCACGACAGCTCCACCAATGCGCTGATCCGGCGCTATCGGGAACAGCGGGGAACGCACTGATGGGCACGCATGTCAGTCCGCTGGCCGGCAAGCCGGCAACGCAGGCGCAGCTGGTCGACGTCGACAGGCTGCTTGCGGCCTACTTCGACGTGAAGCCGGACCCGGCAAATCCCGCGCAGCGCGTGGCCTTCGGCACTTCCGGCCATCGCGGCACCGCCTTCGATGGCAGCTTCAACGAGCAGCACGTACTGGCCATCACCCAGGCGATCTGCGAGTACCGCAGGGCGCAGGGCATCGACGGCCCGCTGTTCCTGGGCATCGACACCCACGCGCTGTCGAAGCCGGCGCGTGACAGCGCGCTGGAAGTGTTGGCCGCCAACGGCGTGGAGGTGCGGATCGCGCAGGGCGACGAATTCACGCCGACGCCCGCGGTGTCGCACGCGATCCTGGTCCACAACCGCGGCCGCGATTCCGGTCTGGCCGACGGCATCGTCGTCACGCCCTCGCACAACCCGCCCGGCGACGGCGGCTTCAAGTACAACCCCGCCAACGGCGGGCCGGCCGACACCACGATCACCCGCCAGGTGCAGGACCGCGCCAATGCGCTGCTCGAAACCGGCCTGAAGGATGTGTCGCGCCTGCCGCTGGCACAGGCGCGCGCGGCGGCGACCACGCGCGAACACGATTTCCTCGGCCACTACGTCGAAGACCTGGGCAACGTGCTCGACTTCGACCTGATCCGCGCCGCTGGCCTTCGCCTGGGTGTCGACCCGCTCGGCGGCGCCGGCGTGCACTACTGGGCGCGCATCGCCGAACGCTACCGGCTCGATCTCGACGTGGTCAGCGAGCAGGTCGATCCGACCTTCGCCTTCATGACCCTGGACTGGGACGGGCAGATCCGCATGGATCCGTCCTCGTCGTACGCGATGCAGCGGCTGATCGGAATGAAGGACCGCTTCGACGTGGCCTTCGCCTGCGATACCGACCACGACCGCCATGGCGTGGTGACGGAGGCCGGGCTGCTGCCGTCCAACCACTACATGGCGGCGATGGTCGACGACCTGTTCCGCAACCGCCCGCAGTGGGGCGCGAGTTCTGCCGTCGGCAAGACGGTCGTCAGCAGCAGCATGATCGACCGCGTCGCCGAACGCCTCGGGCGCAAGCTGTACGAGACGCCGGTGGGATTCAAGTGGTTCGCCGACGGCCTGTTCGACGGCTCGCTCGGGCTGGGCGGCGAGGAGAGCGCGGGCGCCAGTTTCCTGCGCCGCGACGGTACGGTGTGGACCACCGACAAGGACGGCATGGCGCCGGCGCTGTTCGCGGCCGAACTCACCGCGCGCAACGGCCACGATCCCGCCGAGCACTACCGCGGCCTGTGCGATGCCTTCGGCGAGGTCTTCTTCGACCGCATCGAGGCACCCGCCAGCGCGCAGCAGAAGAAGGCGCTGGCCAGGCTCTCCCCGGGGCAGCTGAAGGCCGACACGCTCGCCGGCGCCGCGATCAGCCAGGTGCTGGACAAGGCGCCCGGCAACGATGCCGCGATCGGCGGCATCAAGGTGGTCTCCGACCGCGGCTGGTTCGCCGCGCGGCCGTCGGGCACCGAGGACATCTACAAGATCTACGGCGAAAGCTTCGAAAGCCGCGACCACCTGCAGGCGATCCTCGCCGAGGCGCAGGGGATCGTGGACGCCGCACTGGGACAGCCGTAGCAGGTCATCCCGAAGGCATCGTCATTCCAGCGAAAACGGGGATGACCGGCACACAAACCACGGTTCACCGTGAGCGACGATCCCCGCTGCCCGCGACCCGCATCGACACGGAGGATTTCCATGTCACATCCCGGCGATCGGCAAACCGACCTCGACCAACGCTGCATCGACACGCTGCGCTTCCTCTCCGTCGACATGGTGCAGAACGCCAACAGCGGCCACCCCGGCCTGCCGCTGGGCGCCGCGCCCATGGCCTACGTGCTGTGGCAGCGATTCCTCAAGCACAATCCGGCCAATCCGGAGTGGACTGATCGCGACCGCTTCGTGCTGTCGGCCGGCCACGGTTCGGCGCTGCTGTACAGCCTGCTGCACGTCACCGGCTACGACCTCTCGCTCGACGACATCAAGCAGTTCCGGCAGTGGGGCAGCAAGGCGCCCGGCCACCCGGAGCGCGGCCATACGCCGGGCGTGGAAGTCACCACCGGGCCGCTGGGGCAGGGCCTGGCCAACGCGGTGGGCATGGCGATGGCCGAGGCCCAGCTGGCGGCGCGCTACAACCGCCCCGGCCACGCTGTCATCGACCACCACACCTGGGTGATCGCCAGCGACGGCGACCTGATGGAAGGCGTGGCGTCCGAAGCCGCATCACTGGCCGGCCACCTCCAGCTCGGCAAGCTCAACGTGCTTTACGACGACAACAGCGTGACGCTCGCCGCCGGCACCGATATCACCTTCACCGAGGATCGCGCCGCGCGCTTCGCCGCCTACGGCTGGCACGTGCAGACCGTCGACGACGGCAACGACGTGGCCGCCATCGAACAGGCGCTGCAGCAGGCGCGCGACGAGACCGCGCGGCCGTCGCTGGTGCTGGTGCGCACCCACATCGGCTACGGCTCGCCCGAGCAGGACAGTTACAAGGCCCATGGCTCGCCACTGGGTGAGGAGGATGTCGCGGCGACCAAGCGCAAGCTCGGTTGGCTCGAGCAACCATCGTTCCTGCAGCCGGACGACGCGATGGCGCACTTTCGCACCGCGCTCGACCGCGGTAAGCGCGACGAGAACGCCTGGCAGCAGGGATTCGAGGCCTATGCGAAGGCCTTTCCCGACGAGGCGGCCGAACTGCGCCGCAGCCTGGAGGCGAAGCTCCCCGACGGCTGGGACGCGGACATTCCCGTGTTTCCCGCAGACGCGAAGGGCATGGCCACGCGCGAGGCCGGCGGCAAGGTGCTGTCGGCGATCGCGCCGATGCTGCCCGCGCTGACCGGCGGCTCGGCGGACCTCGACCCTTCGACCTACACCGCAGTGAAGGGCCTGGGCGACTTCGATCCGCGCGCCACGCCGGGCGAGGACGAGCAGGGCTCGACCGGCGGCGGCTGGAGCTACGCCGGCCGCAACCTGCACTTCGGCGTGCGCGAGCACGCGATGGGCGCGATCTGCAACGGCATGGCCGCGCACGGCGGCGTGATCCCCTACGACGCGACCTTCCTGATCTTCTCCGACTACATGCGTCCACCGATGCGCCTGGCCGCGCTGATGCGCCTGCACGTGGTGCACGTGTTCACCCACGACTCCATTGCCCTGGGCGAGGACGGACCGACGCACCAGCCGGTGGAGCAGCTCGCCGGCCTGCGCTCGGTGCCGGAGCTGCTGGTGATCCGGCCGGCGGATGCCAACGAGACCGCCGTGGCCTGGCGCGTCGCGCTGGAAGCCGCCGACCGTCCGGTGGCGCTGGCGCTGTCGCGGCAGAAGGTACCGACGCTGGACCGCGACCGATACGCATCGGCTGACGGCCTGCGCAAGGGCGCTTACGTGCTGCTCGACGCCGGCGACGGCGAGCCGGAGGTAGTGCTGATCGGTACCGGCGCCGAAACGGGGCTGGTCCTTTCCGCCGCGGAGAAGCTGCAGGAGGAAGGCATCGCCGCGCGCGCGGTCTCGATGCCGTGCTGGTCGCTGTTCGACGGACAGCCGCCGGAGTATCGCGATGCCGTGCTGCCGCCGGATGTCCCCGCGCGGCTGGCGGTGGAGGCGGGCTCGCCGCAGGGCTGGCACCGCTACGTCGGCGACCACGGCGACGTGCTCGGTGTCGACCGCTTCGGTGCCTCGGCGCCGGGCGACGAGATGCTGGAACGCTACGGCTTCACCGTCGACAACGTCTGCGCGCGTGTGCGCGCGTTGCTGGCACGTAGGGATTGGAAACGCGAGGATTGAAGATGGCGCACAAGTTCAAGGTCGGTGACCACGTCAGCTGGAACTCCGAGGCCGGCCACGTCAGCGGCAAGATCACGAAAGTCCACGTGAAGGACTTCGACTGGCACGGTTACACGCGGCACTGCAGCGAAGACGATCCGCAGTACGAGATCAAGAGCGACAAGACCGATCACGTGGCGGTGCACAAGGGTGGGGCGCTGAAGAAGACCTGACGGGGTTGTGGGAGCGGCCATGGCCGCGATTGGCCTGCCCCGAAAAGCATCGCGGCCATGGCCGCTCCCACGACCCTGCAACCTACCGGTTCACCCAATCGCCAATTACTGCTCCTTCTTCATCGCATGCCCGCCGAACTCGTTGCGCATCGCCGACAACAGCTTGTCGGCGAACGACTCGCCGTCGCGCGAGCGCAGCCGCGCGATGAGTGACTGGGTGATCACCGGCGCCGGAACGTCGAGGTCGATCGCCTCGGCGACGGTCCAGCGGCCTTCGCCGGAGTCGGGCACGAACGGGGCGATACCGTCCATCGCGGGGTTCTTGCCCAGGGCGTCGGCGGTCAGGTCCAGCAGCCACGAGCGCACGACGCTGCCGGTGCGCCAGATCCCGGCGACCTGGTGCAGGTCGAGGCCGAATTCCTTCTTGTGTTCCATGATCGAGAAGCCTTCCGCATAGGCCTGCATCAGGCCGTACTCGATGCCGTTGTGGACCATCTTGGTGAAGTGGCCGGCGCCGCTCGGGCCGACGTGGCCCCAGCCCTGGTCCTTGCCCGGCGCCAGGGTCTCGAACACCGGCCGCAGGCGTTCGACCGCGTCCTTTTCGCCGCCGACCATCATGCTGTAGCCCTCGGCCAGCCCCCACACGCCGCCGCTGGTGCCGCAGTCGATGTAGTGCATGCCCTTGTCGGCAACGGCCTTGGCGCGGTCGAGCGTGTTCTTGTAGTTGGAGTTGCCGCCGTCGACGATCGTGTCGCCCGTGGCCAGCAGGCCCATCAGCGCGTCGACAGTGCCGCCTGTGATGTCGCCGGCCGGCACCATCATCCAGGCCACCCGCGGCGCGGGCAGTTTGTCGACCATGGATTCAAGCGAGTCCGCGGTCTCGGCACCGAACGCCTCGACGGCGGCGCGTGCGTCCGGATCCGGGTCGAAACCGACCACGCGGTGTCCGCCGCGTACCAGGCGCTGCGCCATGTTCGCGCCCATCTTGCCCAAGCCGATCATGCCCAGTTCCATTTGCGTGTCCTCTCTTTGCAGTCGATATGTGGAAGGTATCCGTGCGTCGCAATGAGCGCCGGCGGCCTAGTCGTGCGGCGGATGCTCGCAACACCACGCCCGCGCGGCCTCGCCGATCGCCGACGATTCGGTGGGGTAGGGGTGGATGACCCTGGCCAGCCCGCGCACGCCGATGCCGTTGGCCATCGCCTGTGTGACCTGGCCGATCAGTTCGCCGGCGCTGCGCGAAACAATGGTCGCGCCGAGGATGTGGTCGCTGCCATCGGCGACGTGGAGCTTGATGAAGCCTACGTCATCGCCGTCAAGCACCGCGCGGTCGACGGCATGCAGCGGGATCGTGCTGGTGGAGATCGCGATCCCGTCGCGCATCGCCTCGCGCACGTACAGGCCGACGTGCGCGATTTCCGGATCGGTGTACGTGCACCAGGGGATGACCAGCTCGTCGAGCCGCTGCCGCTCGCCGCGCAGCGCGTTGGCCACCGCCATGCGCGCGGTGGCGACGGCGACGTGGGTGAAGCGGTGCGCCATGCAGGCGTCGCCGGCCGCGTAGACCGCGGGGTTGTGGCTGCACAGGTGCGGGTCGACATGGACGCCGCGGACGGGGTCGTGGGTGACGCCGGCCGCGTCCAGGCCCATGTCGTCCAGGCGCGGGATGCGGCCGGTGCCGACCAGCACCGCGTCGGCGGCGACGCTGGAGATGTAGTCGTCGCTGCGCAGGTCGGCGTGGATCTCGCCGTCGGCGTGGCGCACGGCGGTCACGGCGGTGTTGAGCCGGACCTCGATGCCGTCGCGCGCGAAGGCCACCGACAGGATCTGCGCAGCGTCGCGCTCCTCGTGCGGGAGGAACAGCGGCATGTCCTGGACAATGATCACGCTGCTGCCGAAGCGGCGGAACACCTGCGCCAGCTCGCAGCCCAGCGGGCCGCCGCCGATGACCAGCAGCCGCTTGGGCAGGCTGCCGATGCCGAAGATGGTCTCGTTGGTGAAGTAGCCCACCTCGCGCAGGCCGGGGATGTCGGGCACGTCGGGCTCGGCGCCGGTCGCGAGCAGGACCTTCTCGAAGGGCAGCGGCATGCCGTCCAGCTCCAGCCGGTCCGGCCCCTGGAACACGGCATGGCCGAAGAACAGGTCGATGCCGGCTGCGGCCAGCATCCGCGGCGAGATCGCGCGGCTCAGGCGCGCGCGCAGCCGCAGCACGCGCTCCATCGCGGCGTGGAAGTCCACTTCGACCGGTGGCGCGGTCGCGCCGTAGCTGCGCGCGTCGCGCATTTCGGCATAGGCGCGGGCGGTGCGGACCAGGGCCTTGGAAGGTTCGCAGCCGAAGTTGAGCCGGTCGCCGCCGAGCAGGTCGCGCTCGACCAGTGCCACGCGCGCGCCGCTGGCTGCTGCCTCCCGTGCGGCTGCCAGCCCGGCGGCACCGGCGCCGACCACGACCAGACCGTAGCGGTCGGCGGGCTCGGGGTTGCGCCACTGCGGCGGGCGCAGGTTGTCGCGCAGTTCATCGCGGACGGCCGTATCGACCACCGTGCCGGAGCCGGAATCGCGGTGGTGCCGCATCAGGTGCCTCCCGCGTCGCGTGCGGTGGCGTCGAGCCAGCCGCCGTCGAAGCCCGCGCGGCGCAGACCGTCGACGATAGGCCGGCAGCCGCGCATCAGTGCCCAGGGCAGGCCGCTGCGGTGGTTTTCCAGCATCAGCACGATGATCCCCTGGTCGAGCCCGAACAGGCCCGGCGACACCCATACCTTGCCGTCCGCGCCGCGCAGGTCGGCGTTGAAGCCGCTGGTGAAGCCGTGTTCGTGGACGATCTCCGGATGCCGCCGGCACATGGTACCGATGGCCCGCAGCGTCAGCCCCGGCTCGAACGGCATGCAGGCCAGCACCGCCGGCGGCGACAGCGTGCCGTCGTCCGGCCCGTAAGGCACGCCGCGCGCGGCGTAGCCGAACAGGTGGCGCGGCTCGGCGTCGACGCTGCGGATCTCGTCGCTGGGGCCCTCGCAGGCGCTCAGACCCCAGCAGTCCTCGTCGTAGCCGGCGTGGCCGCGCGGGTTGATGCAGGAGTAGGCGCGCTGCACGTGCACGGCACGGCGGCTGTTCTCGAAGTAGTCGCACTGCTTTTCGCGCATGAAACGGTCGCGGATGCCGCGCAGGTCGATCCACGCATGCGAGAACTGGTGGATGAACAATGGCCCGGCGTAGAGGAAGCCGTGGCCGTACAGGTTTTCCCACTGGTAGGTGCGGGTCCAGGCGCGGTAGCAGTCCTTGCCGATCGGGTGCGTGGGCGATCCCAGCGCCAGCACGTACAGCACGATCGCCTCGCTGTAGCCTTCCCAGCCGTAGTGCAGGAAGCCGCATTCGGGCTTCCAGCCCTGCATGATCGTGTCGCCGCCGTTCTGCGACCAGCGCCAGTCGATGCGCCGGTACAGCTGGTCGGCGATCATGCGCAGCTCGGCCTCGGCGGGCGTATCGGCGTCGAAGTAACGCGCCGCCATCAGCGCGCCGACGATCAGCAGCGCGGTGTCGATCATCGACAGCTCGCAGCGCCACACCCGCGTGCCGGCGTCCTGGTCCAGGAAGTGGAAATAGAAGCCCTTGTAGCCGGTCGACTCCGGGCTGCCGTCCTGGTTGCTGTCGCGGAAGAAGCGCAGCGCGGCGGTGCAGTGTTCGACGGCTTCCGCGCGGCTGATCCAGCCGCGTTCGACTGCCACCGGGTAGGCCGACAGCGCGAACCCGACCACGGCGATGCTGATCGGCGAACCTGCGCGCGAGGTGTCGGCGTACAGGCCATTGGCCGGATTGCGGTGGCGCAGGAAATAGCCGAAGGCGGCGCGCTGGCAGCGGTCGAGCATCGCGTCGGTCGACGCTGCGTCGGTCGATGCCGCATCGAGCGAGGTTGCGGAAGCCTGCGGCATGTCGCGGTCGAGTGGCTCGGCCGCCAATGCATCTGCGGCGCGGTTGTGGGTCGTATTCGGCACCTTGACGGCAGTGTAGGCGAGAAGTTGTGAGTTGCCCATGACGTTTACCCCGCCGTGACCGGGCGTGTGTCATAAAGGGTGGTCGTCCGCTGGAGTCCACGTTCCATGCCAGAGCAAGCAACCGGGATGCCGAGCAAGCCTTGCCATCCGGTGCCCCGGCTGCAGTTGCTGTCCAACGGACGCCACGCGGTGATGCTCACCGCGTCCGGCGCCGGCTACGGCCGGCTGCGGAATTGCGCGATCACCCGCTGGCACGCGGACCCGACCCGCGACGACCACGGCTGCTGGATCTACCTGCGCGACGTCGACACCGGCACGACCTGGTCGGCGGGGTTGCAGCCCACGGGCGCGGTGCCGGACCACTATGCGGTGGACTTCGCGGAAGGACGGGCGTGCATCCGCCGCCGCGACGGCGACATCGAAACGTCGACCGAGGTGGTCGTTGCCGGCGATGCCGATGCCGAAACGCGGCGCATCCTGCTACGCAACAATGGCGACCGCGCGCGCACCATCGAGGTGACCAGTTACGCCGAGCTGGTGCTGGCGCCGCCGCAGGGCGACGCGGCGCATCCGGCGTTCTCCAGGATGTTCGTGCGCACCGAATGGCTGGCCGACCGCCAGGCACTGCTCGCCATGCGCCGTGTGCGCACGCCGGGCGATCCGTCGATCTGCGCCGCGCAGTGGCTGGAAGCCGAAGGCGACGCCGCCGAGCCGCAGCGGGAAACCGACCGCGCGCGCTTCATCGGCCGCGGCCGCGACGCACGCCGGCCCGCGGCGCTCGAATCGGACACGCTGTCCGGCACGGTCGGCACCGTGCTCGATCCGGTGTTCTGCCTGCGTCGCCGGGTCCGCATCGCCCCGGGCCAGGCGGTCACGCTGCAGCTGTGGACGGTGGCGGCCGACACCCGCGAGCAGGTGCTGGCCCTGGTCGACCGCTTCCGTGGCCGCGATGCCTTCGCGGACGTCGTGGACGGAGCATCGAAGCATGCGCAGGCCCTGCTTGCGAAGATCGGCGTCGACGCGCGACAGGCGCGGCGCTTCCAGCGGCTGGCGGCGGCGCTGCTGTATCCGGATCCCGCGCTGCGTGCCGCTCCAGTCGTGCGGGCGAAGGGGCAGGGCGGGGCGCCCACGCTCTGGGCCGGCGGCATTTCCGGCGACCGTCCGATCGTGCTGCTGCACATCGACGACGACGCCGGGCTGGCGCTGGTGGACGCGCTGCTGGACGCCGGCACGTACTGGCGTACGCATGGCGTGGACACCGACGTCGTGGCCGTCGGCCGCACCCGTGGCGCGTGCGAGACGTTGCAGTCCCGTTTCGACGATTGGGCGAAACGCAATCCGCCGCCGGACGGCAAATCGAGCCTGTTCGCACTGCAGGCCGACGAGGCATCGGATGCGTTGCAGGCCGGACTGGCGACCGCGGCGGCCATCGTCCTCGACCAGCGCGACGGCGACTTCGCCGCGCAGATCGATGCGCTGCCGGACGACGCGGACGCGTCCGGCAACGCAGTGCATGCACGCACGACGACGGCCGTGCCGGTGCCGCCTGAACCGGACAAGGACGGCGGCATCCCGGCATCGCTGGAATTCTTCAATGGCCACGGCGGTTTTGCCGACAACGGTCGCGAGTACGTCACCGTCGTCCGCGACGGTGCGCTGCCGCCGATGCCGTGGCTCAACGTGGTCGCCAACCCGGACTTCGGCTTCACCGCCACCGAAGCCGGCGGCGGCTACGCGTGGTCGGGCAACAGCCAGCGCAATCCGCTCACGCCGTGGGCCAACGATCCAGTCTGCGACCCGCCGCAGGACGTGCTGTACGTGCGCGACGAGGCCGACGGCCGGCTGTTCACCGCCACCGCGCTGCCGCGCTGCGGCGACGACGGCGAGTACGTCACGCGCCACGGCCACGGCTACAGCCGCTTCCAGCACGCCGAGCACGGCATCGAACTGGATCTGCTGCAGTACGTGCCGGTCGACGACGGGCTGAAGATCTCGCGGCTGCGGCTGCGCAACCGCTCCGGCCGCGCGCGCAGGCTGTCGATCACCGCCTTCGTGCAGTGGGCGCTGGGGCCGAACGGCACCCGGCCGGCGCCGTTCGTGGCCACGTCCCTGGACGGGGGCACCGGCGCGCTGTTCGCCACCAACGCCTGGCGCGCGGAATTCGGCGAGCGCGTGGCGTTCATGGATTTGCGCGGGCGGCAGCAGTCGCACAGCGGCGACCGTTTCGAATTCCTGGGCCTGCACGGCGACCTGACCGCGCCCGCCGCGCTGCGCGACGACGCACCGCTGTCGGGCCGCACCGGCGCCGGGTTCGATCCCTGCGGCGCGCTGCAGACGCGCGTGGAACTGGCCGCGGATGGCGAAGACGAGATCGTGCTGCTGCTTGGCGATGCCGACAGCGCCGAGGCCGCACGCGAACTCGTGCAGCGCTATCGCCAGGCCGACCTCGACGCCGTGCTGCAGGCGGCAACGCGGCAGTGGGACGACATCCTCGGCACCGTGCAGGTGCGCACGCCCGACCGCGGCATGGACCTGCTGCTCAACGGCTGGTTGCTGTACCAGGCGCTGTGCTGCCGGGTGTGGGCGCGCACCGCCTACTACCAGGCCAGCGGCGCCTACGGATTCCGCGATCAGCTGCAGGACGTGATGGCGACCTGCATCGCGCGCCCGGACGAAACCCGCGCGCAGCTGCTGCGGGCTGCCGGGCGCCAGTTCGAGGAAGGCGACGTGCAGCACTGGTGGCTGCCGCCGGGCGGCGAGGGCATCCGCACGCGCATGACCGACGACCGCCTGTGGCTGCCGTTCGTGGCCTGCCACTACATGGACACCACCGGCGACACCGGCGTGCTCGACACGCGCCAGCCCTTCATCGCGGGCCCGCAGCTGGAAGACGGCCAGGACGAGGCCTACTACAGGCCCACGGCCGCCGGCAGTGACGCCAGCCTGTACGAGCACTGCGCACGCGCGATCGACGCGAGCCTGTCGCTGGGCGCGCACGACCTGCCGCTATTCGGCACCGGCGACTGGAACGACGGCATGAACCGCGTCGGCGAGCAGGGCAGGGGCGAGAGTTCGTGGCTGGGGTGGTTCCTGTGCGCGACCATCGACGCGTTCGCGCCGCATGCGAAGGCGCGCGGCGACGAAGCGCGCGCGGCGCGCTGGGAGCAGGTCGCGGCCACCGTGCGCAAGGGGCTGGACGCCGGCGGCTGGGACGGCCAGTGGTACCGGCGCGGCTACTACGACGACGGCACGCCGCTGGGCTCGCACGCAAGCGACGAGTGCCGCATCGACGCCATCGCCCAGTCGTGGAGCGTGATCGCCGGCGGCGGCGATCCGGCGCACGCGCGTTCGGCGATGGAGCAGGTCGATCGCCAGCTGATCCTGCGCGACGAGAAGCTCGCGCCGCTGTTCACCCCGCCGTTCCAGCACACCGGCCACGACCCAGGTTACATCAAGGCCTATCCGCCCGGCCTGCGCGAGAACGGCGGCCAGTACACGCACGGTTCGCAGTGGTCGATCTTCGCGTTCGCCAAGCTGGGCGACGGCGACCGCGCCTTCGACCTGTTCTCGCTGATCAACCCCGTCCACCACGCCGCGACGCCCGAAGGCGTGGATCGCTACAAGGTCGAGCCGTATGTCGCGGTCGCCGATGTGTACTCGGTCGCGCCGCACGTCGGTCGCGGCGGCTGGACCTGGTACACCGGCTCCGGCGCGTGGCTGTACCGCGCGGGGCTGGAAGCGATCCTGGGCTTCCGGCTGCAGGGCGACCACCTGCGCCTGGACCCGTGCATCCCGCGCGGCTGGCCGGGGTTCTCGATCGAATACCGCCGCGGCGGCAGCCGCTACGCGATCGAAGTCGCCAACCCGCACGGCGCCTGCACCGGCATTGCCCGCTGCGAACTCGACGGCGAGGCGCTGGACGTCGAGCCGTGCCTGGTGCCGCTGCGCGACGACGGCGCGACGCACCGCGTGATCGTTGAACTCGGCCGCTGATGGCGGCCGGCGCGTGATGTCGAACCGCAAGCTGCCCGGCGAAACCGCGCGCCAGTGGCTGGCCCGGCGTGCACGCCGCCAGCCGCGCAACGAACCCGCATCCGCCATCGGCGAACAGGAACAGCCGCTGCGCTCGCAGCTGTTCAGCGCCGAGCAGATGGAACGCCACGGCCGCGTGCTCGCGCAGGCGCACACCCTGAGCGAACGCCGCAGCGCCGACCCGCTGCTGGCCCGCCTGAGCGCCAACGAGGCGGTGATCCAGCGCGCCAGCAAGCTGCTCAGCGAAGCCGCGCACGCAAAGCGCCGGCTGACGCCGGCCGGCGACTGGCTGCTCGACAACCTGTACCTGGTCGAGGAGCAGGTGCGCATCGCCCGCCGCCACCTGCCCAAGGGCTACAGCCGCGAGCTGCCGCGCCTGGAGGGCGGACCGTCCGACCAGCTGCCGCGGGTGTACGACATCGCCCTGAACGCCATCTCGCACGGCGACGGCCGCGTCGACGTCGAGAGCCTGGGGCGCTTCATCGCCGCCTACCAGTCGGTCACCCCGCTCACGCTGGGCGAACTGTGGGCGATCCCGATCATGCTGCGGCTGGCGCTGATCGAGAACCTGCGCCGGGTCAGCGCACAGGTGATCACCGGCCGCATCGACCGCGACCTGGCCGACGTGTGGGCCGACCGTTTCGCCGCCATGGCCGAGTCCGATCCCAAGAGCGTGGTGCTTGTGATCGCCGACATGGCGCGCGCGCAGCCGCCGCCGAGCAGCGCCTTCGTCGCCGAGATCGTGCGCCGGCTGCAGGGGCAGGGCGCGGCACTGAGCCTGCCGCTGACCTGGATCGAGCAGTGGCTGGCCGACCACGAGCAGGGCATCGCGCAACTGGTGCAGGTCGAGAACCGGCAGCAGGCCGCCGACCAGGTGTCGATCAGCAACAGCATCGGCAGCCTGCGCCTGCTGTCGATGACCGACTGGCGCGAGTTCGTCGAGACCATGAGCATGGTCGAGGCCACGCTGCGCGACGACCCCGATGGCACCTACGGGCGCATGGATTTCGCCACCCGAGACCGCTACCGGCACGTGGTCGAGTACATCGCCCGCCGCGGCAAGCTGGCCGAGACCGATGTCGCCCGCACTGTGCTCGAACTCGCGCGCGACGCCGGCGACGGCATCGCCACCCACGTGGGCTATTACCTGGTCGACGCCGGGCGCCCGGTGCTGGAGCGCAGGCTGTCGCTGCGTCGTGGCCCGCTGGTGGCGCTGCGACGCGGCACCGGGCGCGTGCCGCTGCCGCTGTACCTGGTGCCGATCGCCGGCATCGTGGCGCTGTTCACCTTCGGCATGGTCCAGGATGCGTACGCGATCCTCGGCGACCGCGGCCTGCTGTGGCTGGTCGCGGTGCTGTGCGTGATCGCCTTCAGCGAGCTGGGCGTGGTGCTGGTGAACTGGTTCGCGACGATCCTGGTCATGCCGCGGGCGCTGCCGCGGTTGGACTATTCGGCCGGCATCCCGCCCGACGCGCGCACGCTGGTGGTGGTGCCGACGATGATCGGCGATGCGTCGACGGTCGGCCCGCTGGTGGACGCGCTGGAAGTCCGGTTCCTCGCCAACCGCGACCGCAACCTGCACTTCGCGCTGCTGACCGACTTCCTCGACGCCGACGAACAGGTGCTGGCGCAGGACGCCGGCGCGCTGGCCACGGCGCGCGAGGAGATCGAGGCGCTCAACAGCCGCCATGCCGGCGACGGTGACGACATTTTCTTCCTCATGCACCGGCCGCGCAGCTGGAACCCGCGCGAGCGCAAGTGGATGGGCCACGAACGCAAGCGCGGCAAGCTGGGCGCGCTCAATGCGCTGCTGCGTCTGGGCGACGGGGGTGCGTTCTCGATGATCGTCGGCGACGCCGGCGCGCTGCGCGGCGTGCGCTACGTGATCACGCTCGATACCGACACCCGGCTGCCGCGCGACGCCGCACGCGAGCTGGTGGGCACGCTGGCGCACCCGCTCAACCGCGCGCGGATCGACACGCGCCGCGGCGTGGTCGACGGCGGCTACGGCATCCTGCAGCCGCGCGTGGGCACCAGCATGGGCGGCGAGCGGCATTCGTGGTACTCGCGGCTGTTCGGGAGCGAACCGGGGATCGACCCGTACACGCGCACGGTCTCGGACGTGTACCAGGACCTGTTCGGCGAGGGCTCGTTCGTCGGCAAGGGCATCTACGACGTCGCCGCCTTCGAACAGTCACTGGACGAGCGCTTCCCCGACAACCGCATCCTCAGCCACGACCTGCTCGAAGGCTGCTACGCCCGTGCCGGCCTGGTCAGCGACGTGCAGCTGTACGAGGACTATCCGTCGCGCTACGCGCTCGAGGTCAAGCGCCGCCACCGCTGGATCCGCGGCGACTGGCAGCTGCTGCCGTGGCTGCTGCCGTGGGTGCCGACCGGCAACGGCCGGCACGAACGCAATCCGCTGTCGATGCTGTCGCGCGGCAAGCTGCTCGACAACCTGCGCCGCAGCCTGGTGCCGACGGCGACGGTGGCGCTGTTCGTGCTCGGCTGGCTGCTGGCGCCGCACCCGCTGGGCTGGACGCTGTGGGTCCTGTCGACGCTGCTGGTCGCGCCGCTGATGGCAGCCCTGACCGCACTGCTGGACAAGCCCGCCGAACTGCCGCTGCGTGCGCACCTGCGGCATCGCGCGCAGGCCGCGGGGCGCGACCTGGCAAGGATCGCGCTGGGGGCGGCGTTGCTTCCGTACGAAGCCTTCTACAGCCTGGATGCGATCGCGCGGACGCTGTGGCGGATGCTGGTGTCGCGCCGCCGCATGCTGCAGTGGAGTCCGTCGAGCGAAGTCGAGAAGACACTCGGCGACGGGCTGGCGGCGTCGCTGCGCTCGATGTGGTTCGCGCCGGTGTTCGTGCTCGCCGTGGCCGCGGCGCTGCTGCGCCTGCATCCGACGGCGCTGCCGGTGGCCGCGCCGCTGCTGGCGCTGTGGCTGCTGTCGCCGGTGCTGGCCTGGTGGACCGGCCGGCCGCGCGAACGCGCCGCATCGGGACTGTCGACGGAGCAGGGCAGGTTTCTCGGCCGGCTGTCGCGGCGCACCTGGGCGTTCTTCGAGGATTTCGTCACCGCCGCCGACCACTGGCTGCCGCCGGACAACATCCAGGAGCATCCCGCGCTGCAGGTCGCGCGGCGCACGTCGCCGACCAACATCGGCCTGGCGCTGCTGGCCAACCTGTCCGCGCAGGATTTCGGCTACCTGCAGCCCGCGCCCATGGCCGAGCGGATTGGCCGCACGCTGGGCACGCTGGAAGCGCTGCCGCGGCACCGCGGCCACTACTACAACTGGTACGACACCGAAACGCTGCATCCGCTGCCGCCGCGGTACGTGTCGACCGTGGACAGCGGCAACCTCTCCGGGCACCTGCTGACCCTGCGCCAGGGTCTGCTGGCACAGCCGGATTCACCGGTGCTGGCGCCTGCCACCTGGCAGGGCCTGGGCGACGTCGCCGGCGTGCTGGAGGACGGCGGCGTCGAACTGCCGGCGGCCTTCCGCGCCAGGCTCGACGCGCTGCTGGCCGCACCGCCGGCGACCTGCGGCGAGGCCGCGCTCGCGGCTGCCGAGCTGGCGTCGCTGGCCGAGCCGCTGGCCATGCACGGGGATGGCTTCGAATCCGATCCAGACGCATCCACCGAAGCCGCGTACTGGGCGCGCAAGCTGCTCGACCAGTGCCACGCCGCCGGCGCCGCGCTGGCATGGCTGCCGGCGTCACTGTCGGCTTCCGCGATCCCGACCCTGCGCGAGCTGGCCAGCCTGCCGGACGCAGACGTCGCGGCCACCACCCGCGAGCGCATCGCCGAATTCGAGCGCCTGGCCCACATTGCCGGCCAGTGCGCGCAGATGGAACTCGACTTCCTCTACGACCGCAGCCGCCACCTGCTCACCATCGGCTACAACGCCGACGAACACCGCAGCGATCCGGGCTTCTACGACCTGCTGGCGTCGGAGGCGCGGCTGGGCACCTTCCTGGGCATCGCGCGCGGCCAGCTGCCGCAGGACGCATGGTTCGCGCTGGGCCGGCTGCTGACCGACATCGACGGCGATCCCGCGCTGCTGTCGTGGAGCGGTTCGATGTTCGAGTACCTGATGCCGCAGCTGGTGATGCCCAGCTACGAAGGCTCGCTGCTCGACCAGACCGCGCAGGCCTCCGTGGTCCGGCAGATCGAGTACGGCCGCCAGCGCGACGTGCCGTGGGGCATTTCCGAGTCCGGCTACAACACCATCGATGCGCGCATGAACTACCAGTACCGCGCCTTCGGCGTGCCGGGGCTGGGCCTGCGGCGCGGGCTGGCGCAGGACCTGGTGATCGCACCGTACGCCAGCATGATGGCGCTGATGGTCGCGCCGGCCGAGGCGTGCGCGAACCTGCAGCGCATGGCCGCCGCGGGTTTCTCCGGCCGCCACGGCATGTACGAGGCGATCGACTACACGCCCGCGCGCCTGCCGCGCGGGCAGGCGCATGCGCTGGTGCGCTCGTACATGGCCCACCACCAGGGCATGGGGCTGCTGGCGCTGGACTACCTGCTGCACGACCAGCCGATGCAGCGCCGGTTCGTGTCCGATCCCGAATTCCAGGCGACGCTGCTGTTGCTGCAGGAGCGCATCCCGCGCACCGGCGCGTTCCATCCGCACACCACCGAGGTCGCCGGTGCGGCGGTGGTCCCGGACACGGCGGAAACCCGCCTGCGCATCTTCCGCAACGCTTCCTCGCCGCGGCCGGCGGTGCAGATGCTGTCCAACGGCCGCTACCACGCGATGCTGACCAGCGCCGGCGGCGGCTACAGCCGCCTGCACGAGATGGCCGTGACGCGCTGGCGCGAGGACGGCACGCGCGATCCCTGGGGCAGCTGGTGCTACCTGCGCGACGTGGACAGCGGCGAGTTCTGGTCGGCCTCGCACCAGCCCACCGCGGTGGAAGTGTCGGGCTACGAGGCGATCTTCTCCGACGCCAAGGCCGAGTTCCGCGGCCGCAAGCAGGGCTTCGAGACGCACCTGGAAATCGCCGTCTCGCCCGAGGACGACATCGAGCTGCGCCGCCTGCACGTGACCAACCAGTCGCGCGGTCCGCGCACCATCGAGATCACGACCTATGCGGAAGTGGTGCTGGCACCGGCGGTCTCCGACGAGCTGCATCCGGCCTTCAGCAACCTGTTCGTGCAGACCGAACTGGTGCCCGGGCGGCAGGCGATCCTGTGCACGCGGCGCCCGCGCGCGCACGACGAAGTGCCGCCGTGGATGTTCCACCTGGTCGCCGTGCACGACGCGGACATCGCGCAGATCTCCTACGAGACCGACCGCTCGCGGTTCATCGGCCGCGGCCATGACGCACGCACGCCGAAGGCGCTGCTGGAAGCCGGGCCGCTGTCGGGCAGCGAGGGGTCCGTGCTCGATCCGATCGTCGCGATCCGGTCGCAGATCACGCTGGCGCCGGACCAGACCACGATCATCGACATGGTCACCGGCGTGGCCGGCGCGCGCGCCGACTGCGCGTTGCTGGTCGACAAGTACCGCGACCGCCGCCTGGCCGACCGCGTGTTCGACCTGGCCTGGACCCACAGCCAGGTGGTCCGCCGCCAGATCAACGCCACCCAGGCCGACGCGCAGCTGTACGAGCGCCTGGCCGGGCTGGTGCTGCACGCGCATCCGGCGCTGCGCGCCGATCCCTCGGTGCTGCTGCAGAACCGGCGCGGGCAGTCGGGGTTGTGGGGGCAGGCGATCTCCGGCGACCACCCGATCGTGCTGGTGCAGATCAAGGAGGCGGAGAACATCGAGCTGGTGCGGCAGATGGTGCAGGCCTACGCCTACTGGCGGCTCAAGGGGCTGACCATCGACCTGGTGATCTGGAACGAGGAGCAGGGTGGCTACCGCCAGCAGTTGCATGACCAGATCATGGGCCTGATCTCGGCCGGCGTGGAAGCCAACGTGATCGACCGCCCCGGCGGCATCTTCGTGCGTCCCGCGCACCAGCTGCCGCAGGAAGACCGCATCCTGCTGCAGTCGGTGGCGCGCGTGATCGTCAGCGACGCGCACGGCACGCTGGCCGAACAGGTCGCGCGCCGCCCGCCGCCGGAAACCGTGGTGCCGCCGCTGCAGCCGCAGCCGACCCAGTACGAACTGATGCCGCTGCCCACCGAAGACGAGCACGCCGGCGTCGGGCGCGGCGGCAACGCCATGGTCGACCCGTGGCCGTTCGATCCGGTCTCGCAGCCGCTGCGCGTGGGCAACGGCATCGGCGCGTTCTCGGCCGACGGCCGCGAATACGTGATCGACCTGCAGCCGGGCGGCACCACGCCGGCGCCGTGGTCGAACGTGCTCGCGAACCCGCACTTCGGCTGCGTGGCCAGCGAATCGAACGTCGGCTACACCTGGGCCGAGAACGCGCACGAGTTCCGCCTCACGCCCTGGCACGACGATCCGGTGACCGACACCAGCGGCGAGGCCTTCTACCTGCGCGACGAGCAAACCGGCCAGTTCTGGTCGCCGACCCCGCTGCCGTGCCGCGGCGAGGGCGCATACCGGGTGCGGCACGGCTTCGGCTACAGCGTCTACGAGCACGAGCAGGACGGCATCGCCAGCGAGCTGTGGGTCTACGTGGCGCGCGAGGCCGCGGTCAAGTACAGCGTGCTGCGCGTGCGCAACACCGGCGACCGCACCCGCAGGCTCAGCGCCACCGGCTACGTCGAGTGGATCCTCGGCGACCTGCGCGCGCGTACGCAGATGCACGTCGTGACCGAGGCCGACCCCGAGCACGGCCAGGCCATACTCGCGCGCAACGCCTACAACACCGAGTTCGGCGGCCGTACCGCATTCTTCGCTGCGGACGTCGACGCGGCAGGCTGGCACGGCGAGGAAGCGCGCCACAGCCTCGGCGGCGACCGCACCGAGTTCGTCGGCCGCAACGCCAGCCTGCGCGCACCGGCGGCGATGACGCGCGAACGCCTGTCCGGGCGGCTGGGCGCGGGGCTCGACCCCTGCGCCGCGCTGCAGGTGCCGCTGGACCTGGCGCCGGGGCAGTCGCGCGACGTCGTGTTCCGCCTCGGCGCCGGACGTACCCGGCCCGAGGCGCTGGCGACGCTGCGCGAGACGCGCGGCCGCGACGCGGCCTGGGATGCGCTGGACGAAGTCCGCATCGGCTGGCTGCGCACGCTGGGCGCGGTACAGGTCGAGACGCCCGAGCCGTCGGTCGACCTGCTCGCCAACGGCTGGCTGCTGTACCAGACCATCGGCTGCCGCTATTTCGCGCGCAGCGGCTACTACCAGTCCGGCGGCGCGTTCGGCTTCCGCGACCAGCTGCAGGACACGATGGCGATGCTGCACGCCGAGCCGAAACTCGCGCGCGACCACCTGCTGCTCTGCGCCGAGCACCAGTTCATCGACGGCGACGTGCAGCACTGGTGGCACCCGCCGCTGGACCGCGGCGTGCGTACGCGCTGCTCCGACGACTACCTGTGGCTGCCACTGGCGACCTGCCGCTACGTCGAGGCGACCGGTGACCGCGACGTGCTCAACGAACGCATGACCTACGTCGAGGGCCGCCGCGTCAATCCCGACGAGGAGTCCTACTACGACCTGCCATCGCGCTCGGGCACGCGCGAAACCCTGTACCAGCACTGCGTGCGCAGCCTGCAGCGCGCACTCGACCTGTTCGGCGAACGCGGCCTGCCGCTGATCGGCACCGGCGACTGGAACGACGGCATGAACCGGGTGGGGGAGGGCGGCCGCGGCGAGAGCGTCTGGCTTGGATTCTTCCTCTACGACGTGCTCGGCCGTTTCCAGGTCCTGGCGCGCGACCGCGGCGACCTGCTGTTCGCCGAGCGCTGCCTGGAACGCGCCACGCAGCTGCGCGACAACCTGGAGAACCACGCCTGGGACGGCGCCTGGTACCGGCGCGCGTGGTTCGACAACGGCGCGCCGCTGGGCTCGACCGAAAGCGACGAATGCAACATCGACTCGATCTCGCAGAGCTGGTCGGTGCTGTCCGGCGCGGCCGACACCGGGCGCGCCACGCAGGCAATGGAGTCGCTCGACCAGCGCCTGGTGCGCCGCGACGCCGGCCTGGTGCAGCTGCTGGACCCGCCGTTCGACAAGACGTCTCAGGATCCCGGTTACATCCGCGGCTACGTTCCCGGCGTGCGCGAGAACGGCGGCCAGTACACCCATGCCGCGGTGTGGGCGACGATGGCCTTCGCCGAACTCGGTGACCACGCACGCGCGTGGGAACTGTTCGGGATGATCAACCCGATCCACCACGGCGACAGTGCCGAGCGCATCGCCACCTACAAGGTCGAGCCCTACGTGGTGGCCGCGGACGTGTACGCGGTCGAACCGCACGTCGGTCGCGGTGGCTGGACCTGGTACACCGGTTCGGCCGGGTGGATGTACCGGCTGGTCATCGAATCGCTGCTCGGACTGCGGCTTGAAGGCGGCAGCCTGCGGCTGTCGCCCTGCATCCCACCCGACTGGCCCGGGTACCGCGTGCGCTACCGCTACCGCGACACCGTCTACCGCATCCACGTCCGCCAGGAAGCCGGGCAGGGCACGCCGCGGCTGCGCGTCGACGGCGTCGAGCACACCGGGCTTGCGGTTCCCCTGCACGACGACCGCGCGCAGCACGAGGTCGAGCTGTGGTTGCCACGGGGTTCGAAGCCGGGCGCGTGACCCGGCCACCGCGGCACCGCAAGGAAATCCCGACCCCACCGCACACGATTTCCTGACCGGGTGCCGCGGTCACGGCCGATGCCCCCGCACGCTACCGCGCGCCATCCTTGCCGTGTCCACGCACGACAGGGAAACGTCGCAGATGAAATGGAGCTCACTCCTGTTCGCGTCGCTGCTGCTGTGCACGTGTGCGCCGCACGCCCGTGCCGAAGGCTTCCACAAGTGCGGCGGCGAGGGTGGGGCGGTTGCGTACCGCAGCCAGACCTGCCTGCCCGGCGAAACGCTGCTCGCCACCCTCGAACCAGAGCCCGAATTTTCCGCGCAGCGCAACGATGCCGAACGGAACAGCACGGCACCCGCTCCCCGCCCGAAACCGGCCCGCAACGCGGACCGCCGGGAACGCAGCCATGCCACGCAACGCCTGCAGGGCAGCCGCAAACCCCGGGCGAAGAAAAACCCCTGCGCCGCCGCCAAGCTGGCCCGCGACGACTTCCAGCGCCGCCGCGGCATCCGGATCACGATGGTCGAACTGTCGCGCTGGAACCATCGCGTCTACGACGCCTGCAAGTAGGTGGCGCCATCCGTCGCCCGCACCTGTGTGCGGGCGACGGCAGGGGATCGCGAACCCGGCTAGAACTGCAGGCGCGCACCCACCGACAGCGACCGCGGCGCGCCGGCCTGCAGGATGGCGTCGTCCGCGGCGGCACGATCGCGCACGCTGAAGGTGCCAACGTAGTCTTTGTCCAGCAGGTTGCGAGCCTCGGCGAACAGCGTCCATTGGCCGCGCTCGATGCCGGCGCGCAATCCGAGCAGGTGGTATCCGCGCACACGGTAATGGTTGTCGAAATCCGCGTAGCGTGCGCCGACCAGGTCGAACGTCGGCCCGGCAAAGAACCCGGCATCGTTGCGGTAGATCAGCTCGCCGCGTATCGCGTAGTCGGGCGCCGCAGGCAGGTCGTTGTCGCCATGGATGCGGTCGCCATCGAATGAAAACGCGTTACAGGTGAGGCTGACCAGCGGCTCGATGCGATGCGAGCCGTCGCCGAACGCGAAACTCGCGCCCGCCACCGCCTCGATGCCGGCGTGGACCGTGCGGTCGATGTTGGTGGATAGGCTGGTGCCCGGCGCCGACGGATCGTCGACGGACAGGATTTCGTCGCGGATCCGCGCGTAGTACAGCGACAGGTCCCAGTGCAGGCGCGTCGCCGCAGCCGTCGTCGTGCTGCCGCGCAGCCCGACCTCGAGCACGCTGCCGTGCATCGCATCGAGCGTGGCGTCGCTGCCGCGCACATCGTCCTCGAGTTCGAACGTGGTGGGCGCCTCGTACAGCCGGCTGAGGCTCGCGAATGCCTCTGCGGTCGGGGCCAGCGCCCGGATCAAACCAACGCGCGGATTGAGCGAGGAATAGTCCGTGTCCGGATGACGCACGACGCCGCTGGCCAGATCGGTGCTGCGTACGTCGCGGCCGGTGAGCACGCCCTGCACGCCATAGACCAGGGTCCAGTCGGGACGGAAGCGCCAGCGATCAAGCACGAAGGCCTCCACGCTGTCGGACCGGTTGTCGATGAGCCCGGTGCGGCCGTTGCGGCGGCCACCATCGTTACGGTAGTTGGCGCCCGTTTCATGGGTTGTGGCCAGGTTGATGCCGGCCAGCACGTCGTGGTTCCCGCGCTGGACCTGGTAACGGACCATGCCGCCCAGCGTGCGCTGGGTGGTGTTCTTCAGCAGGCTGAAGACCTCCACCGGCGGATTGGGGCCCGGACCGTCGAAATCGACCATCACCTTGTCCACGATCGGGTGGTAGAGGTCCTGGTCCTCGTACGACAGCCCGAACTCGAGGCGGCGCCCGGCATCGATGTTCCAGCTAGCTTTGGCGGCCAGGCGATCGGTGCGCACGTTGAGCTGGTAATTGCCGGTGATGGCCGATGGATTGGCCTGGTGCGGATCCTCGTCGAACTGCGCGTGGGTCAGCGGACCGGCGAGTTGCTCGTCGTTGTCGACGTGGGTGGCGAACACGCGCAGGTCGAAGTCGTCGGATACCTGCCAACCGCCATTGGCATACAGGCCGGCGCGATCCTGCCGGCTGTGCTGGCGATAGCCGTCGCGGCCACGTGCTTCCAGCGTGAGCTGGCCATCGAAATCACCCGACACGCCGCCGCCCGTCAGCCGTCCGCCCAGCAGCCCGTGGCTGCCGGCGTCGATGAATACCTGTGTCGCCGGGCTGTTGCGCGCGGTGGCCGAGACGAAATCCATCGCCCCGCCCAGGTTGCTCGCGCCATAGGCCAGCGCGTTGGCACCGTGCGCGACGACCACACGGCTGGCCGCCATCGGGTCCGGGAAGCGGTTGTGGTTGTTGCCGTCGGCGGTGGTGATCGGCAGGCCGTCCTGGAACAGCTTGACCCCGTTGCTGTCGTAGTCGGTGGCGTCCAGGTTGGAGCCGCGGCTGGAAATGAAGATCGCGTCACCCCCGGTCGAACTCTGCGTCCACACGCCGGGGACGTAGCGCAGGGCATCGGCGACGTTGCCGACGGATCGTTCGTAGAACGTTTCGCCGTCCACGACGCTGACGCTGCCGGGCGTCAGCTCGCGTTCGGCCTCGACGGGATCACGCAGGACGCCGTGGACGTGGATCGCATCGAGCGTGGTGGCCTGCGGCGCGGCGTCATCGGGCACCGGGGTGGCAGCGGCCGAGGCGGGCAGGGGTGAGGACAGCGCGGCCACGATGGCCACGCACAGGCACGACGAACGCATCGCCGTGCAGACGGGACTGGACATATCGACTCCAAAGCACAAGGGCGCGGCGCAACGGCCGCGCGGGTAGGTCGCTTGCTTGTGGTTCAGAGCGCGAGGGGCGGGGCCTGCGAACCCAGTCCGCGCAGGTTGCGCGGCAATCGCAGGAACAATGAATAGGCGCGCGGAGTCGGTGGCGGCGGTGCGCGCAGCAGCAGTGCGAACACCAGCAGCACCACGACCGGCACCGGCGTGGAAAGCAGGCAATAGCCGCAGACGTCACCCATGGTCGTCATCGGCTGCACGGGCGCCGTTCCTTCGTCGCCGATCGGCAGGACCTCGACCACCCTCAGGCCCGCAGCCGTGCACATCTGCTGCAACGCGGGCCCGACCGTCGGCATCGTCGCCGCCAGGACGCGGCTGACCGTGGGCACGGCAGCGATCAACAGCATCGCCAGGACGGCGAACCATGCCATGTGCCGGAAACTGCGGGAGCCGCGGGTCATCCGCACATTGTAGGTCCTGGCGGGCTTCCGGCACCGCTGACGGCGGAAAGACAAACAGGCAAACGCGGATGGCTCCCGGCACCCAACGCCGATGGCTGGGTGGAGTTCGGGTGCCTTGTGCCGCGAATGGAGGCCGCGTTTGCGCGCATCGTGCGCCAGGCAGATGACAGGTCCGGCAACGTGGCGATCCATGCGATGCACGTGCAGCGGCCACGGAGGACGTGAGGCGGCGGCCGTCCGGCCGGGAAACGCAGCCAAACAATGGCGGGAGTTCCCGCGCGCCCAAACCCTTGCATGGACCTTCGTCCAGGGTTGCTAGGCTTCGGCCATGGACCGGTTTTCACGTCGTCGATTCGTGGCAGGGCTGGCTGGCGTTCCTGCGCTGGGGCTGGCGGGCCAACTGCCTGCCGCTTCAATGATACATAATAGACATTATGCGAAATTAAATATCCAGACCGATGTTCGCCAGCAGCCCGTCGGCAGCGACTACGCCCTGTCCGTCGGCGCCCTTCCGGTCAACTACACCGGCCGCCCGGCCAACGCCGTGGCAATCAACGGCGGCATCCCCGGACCGCTGCTGCGCTGGCGCCAGGGGCAAACCGTCACGCTGCGGGTCGCCAACCGGCTCGGCGTGGATACCTCGATCCATTGGCACGGGATCCTGCTGCCGTCGAACATGGACGGCGTGCCCGGGCTGAGCTTCCACGGCATCCGGCCCGGCGAGGCATTCGCTTACAAATTCACGCTGAAACAGGCCGGTACGTACTGGTACCACGCCCATTCCAGCCTGCAGGAAGCCAAGGGCGTCTACGGTGCGATCGTGATCGAGCCGGACCGGCCCGACCCGGCCGCCGCCGACCGTGACTATGTGCTGCTGCTGTCGGACTGGAGCGACGAGGATCCGCACGCGATCGTGCGCAAGCTCAAGATCCAGTCCGACTACTACAACCGCCACAAGCGCACGGTCGGCGATTTCATCCGCGACGCGCGCCGCGACGGCCTCGGTGCCACGCTGAACGACCGCGGCATGTGGGGCCGGATGCGGATGAGCCCGACGGATCTCGCCGACGTCAACGGGTTGACCTACACCTTCCTGGTCAACGGCACCACGCCGGCCGGCAACTGGACCGGCCTGTTCAAGCGCGGCGAACGGGTCCGGCTGCGTTTCATCAACGGCTCGGCGATGACGTACTTCGACGTGCGCATCCCCGGCCTGGAGATGACCGTGGTCGCCGCCGACGGCCAGCCGGTGCATCCGGTCAGCATCGACGAGTTCCGCATCGGCGTGGCCGAAACGCTGGACGTGGTGGTCACGCCGATGGAGGACCAGCCCTACACCGTGTTTGCGCAGGCAACGGATCGCAGCGGCTATGCGCGTGCCACGCTGGCGCCAAGGATCGGGCTGGAAGCGCCCGTCCCTGCCCTCGATCCACGCCCGATCCTGACCATGGCCGACATGGGCCACGGCGATCATGCGGGCCACGACATGTCCGGCCACGCGATGAAGATGGACGCGTCGGAAGCACCTCGATCAACACAGCCCGCTGCCGTTTCAACGCACGACCACGAGGCGATGAACCACGGCGGGATGGACCACGCGGCAATGGATCACGCTGCCATGGGGCACGCCACACCGGGCCATGCGGCGATGGACCATTCGATGCACGGCGCCGGCGACAGCACTGCCGCGATGGTGTCGCACCCGGCCAGCGAAACCGGCAACCCGGCCGTCGACATGCAGACGATGACGCCATCGCGCGCGCTCGACGATCCCGGCATCGGCCTGCGCGGCAACGGCCGCCGCGTGCTGGCCTATGCCGACCTGAAAAGCGACTTCGACGACCCCGACCCGCGCGAGCCCTCGCGCACCGTCGAGCTGCACCTGACCGGCAACATGGAACGCTACGTCTGGGGCTTCGACGGCATCCGCTTTTCCGAGGCCGAACCGATCCGCCTCAACCATGGCGAACGCATGCGCATCGTGCTGGTCAACGACACGATGATGGAACACCCGATCCATCTGCATGGCCTGTGGAGCGACCTGGAGGACGAATCCGGCGCCTTCCACCTGCGCAAGCACACGATCAGCGTGCCGCCGGGCCATGTGCGTAGCTATCGCGTCAGCGCCGACGCCATCGGTCGCTGGGCCTACCACTGCCACATGCTGCTGCACATGGAGCTGGGCATGTTCCGCGAGGTACGCGTCGAATGACACCGCCTGCCTTCGCGCTGCTGGCGATCGCCGCGGCCGGCATCGCCATGCCGGCATCTGCACAGCACGATGCCCACCACGAGCACCCTGCGCAGCCGGATGCTTCCGCACCGCCGGTCGCCGACCCGCACGCGCATCATGGCAACGCCATGCCCGCCCCCGCTTCCCAGCCGCAATCGCCCTCCCCCTTCCCTGCCCCCACGCCCGCCGAGCGCGCCGCCGCATTCCCGGCCGATCTCGAAGGCATGGACATGCGCGCGCACATGGACGACAACCCGCTGGTCGCGGTGTTTCGCGGCGACCGGCTCGAACATGGCGATGGCGATGCACTCGGCTGGGACCTGCGCGCGGGCGTCGGGCGCAACTTCGACAAGCTCTGGCTGCGCAGCGAGGGCGAGCGCCGCGACGGCAGGCTCGAGCATGCCCGCACGGAACTGTCCTGGAGCCGCGCCACCGGACCATGGTGGGACCGCACGATCGGCCTGCGCCACGATGCGGGCAGCGGCGGCGTGGCACGCGACTGGGCGGCGATCGGCGTGCAGGGCCTGGCGCCGTACAAGTTCGAGTTCGAAGCCACCGGCTACGTCGGCACCGCCGGCCGCCTGGCTGCGCGCGTGGAAGGCGAATACGAAATCCTGCTCACGAACCGCCTCATCCTGCAGCCGAAGCTGGAAGCCAACTTCTACAGCCGCGACGACGAAGACAACCGCCTCGGCAAGGGCCTGAGCGACGCCAGTTTCGGCCTGCGCCTGCGTTACGAATTCAGTCCGCGCTTCGCGCCCTACGTTGGCCACGTCTGGACGCGCTGTTTCGGCGACACCGCCGATCTCGTCGAAGCCGCAGGCCATGAAGCCGGCGAGCATGGCTGGGTCGCCGGCGTCCGCTTCTGGTTCTGAGGGACGGGACGCCCACCTCAACCCCGCCCTGCCCAGCGCCCTCTTTTGCAGCCGGCGGCACGGCCAGGGATTCACGCCAAACCCTTGACCTTTGACCAGAGTCAAGGGTCTACCATGACGGCCTGCATCCGGAGATATCCATGAACATCGGCCAGCTCGCGCGCCAGGCCGGCGTGCCCATCGACACCGTCCGCTACTACGAGCGCCAGGGCCTGGTCCCGGAGCCGCCGCGCAGCGCCAGCGGCTACCGCCAGTACGCGCCTGACGACGTTACCCGCCTGCACTTCATCCGCCGCGCCAAGACCCTCGGCTTCACACTTGAGGAAATAGGTGAATTAATGGCGATAAGTGGCAATTATTCCAATGATATGAATGAGATGAAGCAGAAAGCTTCCACAAAGCTTCAAGTCGTGGAAGAGCGTCTGGAAGAACTGACCCGGATGCGCGACGCCCTGCGCGGGCTGGTCGACGCCTGCCCCGGCCACGGGCCGCTGGCCAGCTGCCCGATCATGGCGGCGCTCACCGGCGACGCCGCCCCGGCCGCCGCCGGCGAAGCGGCCTGACCATGGCGCCCCAGGACCACGCCTCCCACGACTGCTGCGGCAAGACGCAGGCAGGCGCCGCGGCCGGCAAGGCCATCGACCCGGTCTGCGGCATGACCGTGGATCCGGCGACCACGCCCCACCACGCCTCCCACGACGGCGTCGAGTACCACTTCTGCAATCCGCGCTGCCGGGAGAAATTCCTCGCCGATCCGGTGCGCTACCTGCACCCGGAAACCGCAGAACCGGCGCCCCCTCCCCCGCCAGGCACCCGCTACTTCTGCCCGATGGATCCGCAGATCGAGCAGGACGGCCCCGGCACCTGCCCGATCTGCGGCATGGCGCTGGAACCGATGCTGCCCTCGCCCGACGACGGCGAGAATCCCGAGCTGACCGACTTCCGCCGCCGCTTCTGGTGGACGCTGCCGCTGAGCCTGGCGACGATGGTGCTGGCGATGGCCGGACACGCGTTCGCGCTGCTGCCGCCGGCACTGCAACCGTGGATCGAGTTCGCGCTGGCCACGCCGGTGGTGCTCTGGGCCGGCTGGCCATTCCTGCAGCGCTGGGCGCAATCGATCCGCAACCGCAGCCCCAACATGTGGACGCTGATCGGAACCGGCGTGATCGCCGCCTACGGCTACAGTGTGGTCGCCACCGTCGCGCCCGGCGTGTTCCCGGCATCGTTCCGCGACCACGGCGTGGTCGGCGTGTACTTCGAGGCGGCGGCGATGATCGTCTCGCTGACCCTGCTCGGCCAGTTGCTCGAACTCAAGGCCCGGTCGCGCACGTCCGCGGCGATCCGCGAGCTGCTGGGGCTGGCGCCGAAAACCGCGCGCCGCGTCCGCGTCGATGGCGGCGAGGAAGACATCGAGCTTGCCGACATCCGCGCCGGCGACCGCCTGCGGGTGCGTCCCGGCGAAAAGGTGCCGGTCGACGGCGTGGTGGTCGAAGGCCGCTCCAGCATCGACGAATCGATGCTCACCGGGGAGCCGGTGCCCGTCGAAAAGACGGTCGACGACCGCGTCATCGGCGCCACCATCAACGGCACCGGCGGCTTCGTGATGCGCGCGGAGAAGGCCGGGGGCGACGGCGTGCTGGCGCAGATCGTGCAGATGGTCGCACAGGCGCAGCGCTCGCGCGCGCCGATGCAGCGCATGGCCGACAAGGTCGCGTACTGGTTCGTGCTGGGCGTACTGGCGATCGCGGTGGCGACGTTCCTCGGCTGGGGCGTGTTCGGCCCGGATCCGTCGTGGACGCACGCCATCCTCGCCGCGGTATCGGTGCTGATCATCGCCTGCCCCTGCGCGCTGGGGCTGGCCACGCCGATGTCGATCATGGTCGCCACCGGTCGCGCCGCGCAGGCCGGCGTGCTGTTCCGCGACGCGGAGGCGATCGAAACCCTGCATCGCATCGACACCCTGGTCGTCGACAAGACCGGCACCCTCACCGAAGGCCGGCCCGCCTTCCGCGAAGTGGTAGCCGTGGAGCCGTGGACGCAGGACGACGCGCTGCGGCTGGCCGCCAGCCTCGACCTGGGCAGCGAGCACCCGCTGGCCGAGGCAATCGTCGCCGAAGCGCGGCGGCGCGATCTGCCGCTGTCGACGGCGGCGGGCTTCGAATCCGTCACCGGTGCCGGCGTCCGCGGCACTGTGGACGGCAAGGCGCTGGCACTGGGCAACGATGCGTTGATGCACGAGCACGGCGCCGACCCGCAGCCGCTCGCCGGTCGCGCCGCGGAACTGCGCGCGCGCGGCGTCAGTGTCATGCACCTGTGCGTGGACGGCGCGCTGGCGGGCCTGGTCGCCGTCGCCGATCCGCTGAAGGCCGGCAGCGCGGCCGCCATCGAACGGCTGCATGCGGACGGGCTGCGCATCGTTATGGCCTCCGGCGACGCCACCGCCACCGCACGGGCGGTCGCGGGCGAACTCGGCATCGACGAGGTGCACGGCGAAGTCCGCCCGGCCGACAAACTGGCGCTGGTCCGGCAACTGAAGTCGGAAGGCCGGCACGTGGCCATGGCCGGCGACGGCATCAACGACGCACCCGCACTGGCCGCCGCCGACGTCGGCATCGCCATGGGCACCGGCACCGACGTGGCCATGTCCAGCGCCCAGGTCACGCTGGTCAAGGGCGACCTAGCCGGCATTGCGCGCGCGCGCACGATTTCCGCCGCCACGGTGCGCAACATGCGCCAGAACCTGGGCTTCGCCTTCGCCTACAACGCGCTGGGCATTCCGATCGCCGCGGGCGTGCTCTACCCACTGACCGGCCTGCTGCTGTCGCCGATGCTGGCCGCGCTGGCGATGAGCCTGAGCTCGGTCTCGGTGATCGGCAACGCACTGCGGTTGCGCTTGTCCCCGCCCGACGGTGAACGAAATGCGCCAAACGCGAAAACAATGCTTGCGCGTTCGCCGGGCGCTGGCTAGAATTTCGCGCTTTCCAGCCCGTGGGGCCATAGCTCAGCTGGGAGAGCGCCTGCATGGCATGCAGGAGGTCGGCGGTTCGATCCCGCCTGGCTCCACCACGTTTCCGGAACCGGCGCCGCCGGCTCCAACCCGAGTTCCAACTGCGTCCCCATCGTCTAGAGGCCTAGGACACCACCCTTTCACGGTGGACACCGGGGTTCGAATCCCCGTGGGGACGCCAATTCGTTCAATGACTTAGGCTCGCTTCGGCGGGCCTTCGTCATTTTTGGGGAGCCTTTGGGGAATTGATCGGCGCGCAGCTCGCGTCAGATTTTCCCTACCCCACATCGCGGCATACGCCGACTGACAGGCCCAAAGGCCCAAAAGCAATCTATCCGTGCTCCGGCAGCACGGCCTATGCAGTGCCGCTCAGCAACGGAAACAGGCCGCGACCTCGAGCAAGTCGCGAAGCTGACCGGGGCACCTTCCATTTCCAGGTGCCGGCAATGCAAAGCAGGATGGTCCTCGTTCAACGTGCGAAAGATGGCTGGTCAGTGACCTTTCGAGGCCTGCCGCTGAGCCTGCGTCCCACCCAGTCGCAGGCGGTGGAGTCAGCCAGAGGGCACGCGGGCGATCGCTTCGCCATCACCGGCGAACCCATTGGCGTTGTCCTGCGCCTCGATTGCGGGTCTGAAGTAGTCATTTGTCAACACGAGCGACCTTCAACATAGGTTGGTCGGCGGGCCCTTCTTCCTCCAGTCGTTGGTCCGCCGGCCCGCGTGCTTGGCGTTCTCCTTCCCGCAAACAGTTCCGCGGAGCAGGCCCGCTTAGGCGGGCCTGTTTTCGTATGTACGGCCGGGATTGCCGGCCCTGGCCGGGACCCCGCACGGCCGGCGTTGACTCCATGGCGATGACGCCGGCCCGGGCCGGCCTCGATCAGGGAGCAAGGCAATGGCAAGGTCCGTACTGACCGTGGAGCCGGTTCCGCACGGCTGGATCGTCCGCCAGGGCGGCAAGGCCCTGGAGATCCTGGCGACCAAACTCGAAGCCATCGGCGTCGCCAGCCGGATGGCCGAAGACCAGCACCGCACCCGCGGCGACGCGACCGGCGTCGCGGTGAGGATCGCGGGCGGCGACAGTGTCCTGATCGCGCGCCACGGCTGGAACGGACAGAAGTCTCGCGTCGCCCGGCGCTGAGTGCACGCTCACGCCGCGCGGCGATCAGGCCCCCATGCACAAAAAAGGCCCGCATCGCGGGCCTTTCCTGGTTCGCGGAACATCCGCGGCGCCGGTTACATCGACATCGACGGCGCCTGCGAATCGCTCTCGCCCTGTCCATTGGCCAGCGAAGCCCAGCTGACCTCGACGCCCTTGCGGTGGCCCTTCTCGACCAGCTTCAGGCCGTCCGGGTCGATGGTCAGGGTGTAGGCCTTGTCGCCAATCTGCACTTCGCGTCGCAACGGCTTGTCGAGCTTGGTCATCGGTGTCTCCTCATGCGCATTCAGGCGCGTCGGCAAACGATGCTAGCAGCCGCATGTTTGCGGCGCGTAAAGGCCGTGAACGAAGCATTAAGCGCCCGCAGGGGCGATCAGGCCGTCCTTGCCGTCGCTTCGACGCGGCGCAACGTCGCCACCCCGTGGCCGCGTTCTGCCAGATAGTGCAGCCATTTGCCGAGGAAGGTGTTCATGCGCATGCGATGGCCGACCACTTCCGCCGGCGGCGGGTACATGCCGATCACGTCCTGCCAGCGCCGGCCGATGTAGCAGTGCGTGGCCTCGACCTGGCGCGCGTCGCGGTACAGGCGCAGGAACGCCGAGGGGTCCGGCTCGCCGGTCACCGGGTCCGCCAGTCCGTAAGTGAGGCGCAGCTCGGTGGTGTAGGCGTGCTGCTCGATCACTTCCACGTCCAGGTCCAGGCCATCGCCGATCGAGGAGACATAACGTCCCGGTGCGAGGTCCGCGGGCTCGAACAGGCGCGTGAGCAGGACGAAGTTTTCCGCGTACAGCCCCATCAGCCAGCCGAAGCGGCTGAGCCCTGGAAACCGGGCAACACGGTCGGTGGAAAGTGCGCGTGGCATGGCTCGATGCTACACGTCCGCATCGCCCCGCGGCAGCATTGACGGAATGCGTCGCGGCGCCTAACTTGAAGGCTCCTGTCGCGCGATTCCCGGCCTCGCGCCGCGCACCCGCAGACAGGCCTCCCCGCCTTCAGAACATCACGCGCCGCAGGCCCAGCGTGCTCAGTACCGTGCTGGCGATTTCCTCGATCGACTTGTGCGTGGTGCTCAGCGAGGGAATGCGCTCGGCACGGAACAGTGCCTCGGCGGCTGCCACTTCCCGCTTGCAGGTTTCCAGCTGCGCATAGCGCGAATTCGGACGCCGTTCCTGGCGGATCTGCTGCAGGCGCCCCGGATCGATGCTCAGCGCGAACAGCTTGTTGCGGTACGGGCGCAGGCGCGGCGGCAGGCGATCGTGTTCCAGGTCCTCGTCGGTCAACGGATAGTTCGCCGCGCGCACGCCGTAGTGCAGCGCCAGGTACACGCAGGTGGGCGTCTTGCCCGCACGCGAAACCGCCACGAGGATCACGTCCGCGTCGTCGTAGTTGATGGCGATGCCGTCGTCGTGGGTCAGCGCGTAGTTCATCGCGTTGATGCGCGCGTGGTAGGTCTCGAAATCGACCATGCCGTGGGCCTGGCCGACCTGCGATTTGCGCTGCTGGCCGAGTTCGCGCTCCATCGGCTCGATGAACGGCGCGAAAGTGTCCAGCACCAGCGCCCCGCTTTCACCGATCAGGCGGGTCAGTTCCGGATCGACGCAGGAACTCACGACCACCGGGCGGACGCCGGTTTGCTCGCCCTTGGCCCTGATCTGCGCCGCCGCTTCGCGCGCCCGCTCGGGGCTGTCGACGAAGGGGATGCGATCGGTGCTGAAGCGGGTGTCGGCGAACTGGGTCAGCAGGCTGTGGCCGATGGTCTCGGCGGTGATGCCGGTGCCGTCGGAAACGTAGAAGACCGGGCGAGTCTCGGACATGCGTAAACGTTTTCCTGTGGATTGGCCGTGCCGGCGTGGCTGCGGCGACCGGTGCGGGGTGCAACCACGGCCACGACGGCCGGGTGGCTTGCTAAAATAGCCAACTTCGGCCGGCTGCGCCTGCCGGCGCACGATCTTTCCGCGTTCCCTTCCCGCCTGCACAACCCGGAGTGCCCGTCTTGAGCGCCCTCGCTTCCACCAAAAACATCCTGTGGCTGCACGACCTGCGCCTGACCGACCTGGCCCAGGTCGGCGGCAAGAATTCCTCGCTCGGCGAAATGATCGGCGAGCTGGCCGGCCTCGGGGTTTCGGTCCCGGGCGGTTTCGCGACCACGGCGGATGCGTTCAAGGCCTTCATCGCCCACAACACCCTGCACCAGCGCATTTTCGACCGCCTGGCCACGCTGGACGTGGAAGACGTGCCCGCGCTGACCGCCGCCGGCACCGAGATCCGCGGCTGGGTCATCGACGCGCCGCTGCAGCCCGAGCTCGACGCGGACATCCGCAATGCCTACGCGCAGCTGTGCGGGCAGAACGGCGGCGGCGACATCGCCGTGGCCGTGCGTTCCTCGGCCACCGCCGAGGACCTGCCCGACGCGTCCTTCGCAGGCCAGCAGGAAACCTTCCTCAACGTCACCGGCGCCGACGACGTGGTGCACAAGGTCAAGGAAGTCTTCGCCAGCCTCTACAACGACCGCGCGATCGCCTACCGCGTCCACCACGGCTTCAAGCACGAGGACGTGTTCCTCTCGGCCGGCGTGCAGCTGATGGTGCGCTCGGACGTGGGCGCGTCGGGCGTGCTGTTCACGCTCGACACCGAATCCGGTTTCCGCGACGTGGTGTTCGTGACGTCCAGCTATGGCCTGGGCGAAATGGTCGTGCAGGGCGCGGTCAATCCGGACGAGTTCTACGTATTCAAGCCGACGCTGGCCGCGGGCAAGCCGGCGATCCTGCGCCGCTCGCTGGGCAGCAAGCAGCTGCGCATGGTCTATTCGGACGTCCCCGGCGAGCGCGTGCGCACCGAGGACACGCCGGCCGAGCTGCGCAACACGTTCTCGCTGTCCGACGACGACGTGCACGAGCTGTCGAAGCAGGCCCTGGTCATCGAGAAGCACTACCAGCGTCCGATGGACATCGAATGGGCGAAGGACGGCGTCAGCGGCAAGCTGTTCATCGTGCAGGCGCGCCCGGAGACGGTGAAGTCGCGTACCAAGGCGACCCAGATCGAGCGCTTCCAGCTGGAACAGCGCGGCGACGTGGTCTGCGAAGGCCGCGCCATCGGCCAGAAGATCGGCAGCGGCGTCGCCCGCGTGGTGCGCTCGCTCGACGACATGAACCGCGTGCAGCCAGGCGACGTGCTGGTCGCCGACATGACCGACCCCGACTGGGAGCCGGTGATGAAGCGCGCCGCCGCCATCGTCACCAACCGCGGTGGCCGCACCTGCCACGCGGCGATCATCGCCCGCGAACTGGGCGTCCCGGCCGTGGTCGGCACCGGCAATGCGCTGGACATGATCGAGGACGGCACGCAGGTCACCGTGAGCTGCGCCGAGGGCGACACCGGCTTCATCTACGCCGGCACCCTGCCCTTCGAGCGCATCACCACCGATCTTTCGCACATGCCCGAGGCACCGCTGAAGATCATGATGAACGTCGCCAACCCCGAGCGCGCGTTCGACTTCGGCCAGCTGCCCAACGCCGGCATCGGCCTGGCGCGGCTGGAAATGATCATCGCCAGCCACATCGGCGTGCATCCCAAGGCGCTGCTGGAATACGCCGACCAGGATGCCGAAATCCGCAAGAAGATCGACGAGCGCATCGCCGGCTACGCCGGTCCGGTCGAGTTCTATGTCGACCGTCTGGCCGAGGGTATCGCCACCATCGCCGCATCCGTGCACCCGAAGCCGGTGATCGTGCGCATGAGCGACTTCAAGTCCAACGAGTACGCCAACCTGCTCGGCGGCGCGCGCTACGAGCCGCACGAGGAAAACCCGATGATCGGCTTCCGCGGCGCCAGCCGCTACGTCGATCCGTCGTTCGCCGAGGCGTTCGCGCTGGAGTGCCGCGCGGTGCGCAAGGTGCGCAACGACATGGGCCTGGACAACGTGTGGGTGATGATCCCGTTCGTGCGCACGCTCGGCGAAGGCCGCAAGGTGGTCGAGGTGCTGGACGGCAACGGCCTGAAGCAGGGCCGGGACGGGCTGAAGATCATCATGATGTGCGAGGTGCCGTCGAACGCGCTGCTGGCCGAGGAGTTCCTGGAGATCTTCGACGGCTTCTCGATCGGCTCCAACGACCTGACCCAACTCACGCTCGGCCTGGACCGCGACTCGTCGATCGTCGCCTCGCTGTTCGACGAACGCGACCCGGCGGTGAAGAAGCTGCTGTCGATGGCCATCAAGACCGCCCGCGCCAAGGGCAAGTACGTCGGCATCTGCGGACAGGGCCCGAGCGACCACCCCGACCTGGCGCAGTGGCTGATGGACGAAGGCATCGAATCGGTGTCGTTGAACCCGGATACCGTGGTCGACACCTGGCTGAAGCTGGCGAAGTCGAAGGCGGCTTCCTGACGGAAATCACGATGTGGATGAGGCCGGCCAAAGCGCCGGCCTCTTTCGTTGGGGATGTTCGCCGGGAAATATCGTCGGTCAATCGTCGGCGAATGCAGGAGCGGCGGCGAACGGCAAATATGCTGGCGACGCGGCCCGCTAATGCGGCGCGCCGAATACTCCCATCGCCGTGCGGTAATGCTTCAGTTCCACGATTGAATCGCGCACGTCGCTCAGCGCGGTGTGCGAGGACTCCTTGCGCACGCCGGCCAGCACCTCCGGCGCCCAGCGCCGGGCGAGTTCCTTGATCGTGCTCACGTCCAGGTTGCGGTAGTGGAAATGCTGCTCCAGCGACGGCATCAGCCGGTGCAGGAAGCGACGATCCTGGCAGATCGAGTTGCCGCACATCGGTGACTGCTTGGGCCCGACCCAGCGCTGCAGGAATTCCAGCGTGCGCGCCTCGGCCTCCGCCATGGGCACGCCCTCTTCCAGCACCCGTCGCCACAGGCCGGACTTGCCGTGCTGGGTGCGGTTCCACTCGTCCATGGCCTCGAGCACCGGCAGCGGATGCGAGATCGCAAGCTCGGGGCCGTCGGCGAGGATGTTGAGCTGCGAGTCGGTCACCACCGTGGCGATCTCGATGATCGAGTCGCGGTCGGTGTCGAGCCCGGTCATTTCCAGGTCGATCCAGATCAGCCTGCCGTCGTGCGCGCCGTTGCCTGCCATGTATGTCCTTGCTGCGGAATCAACGCACCATGATAGCGCCGCAGGCGACGGCCGCAGAGTTCATGCGATCGGCGGCTGCCCGCGACGGCGGCGGAACCAGTTGCTCAGCCGCTTGCCGGCCTCGTCGCCGAGCACCCCGCCGAGCACTTCGACGCGATGGTTGTGGCGCGGATCGGCCAGCAGGTCGAACACGCTGCCGGCGGCACCGGTCTTGGGATCGCTTGCACCGAACACCACCCGCGCCAGCCGCGCATGCACCATCGCCATCGCGCACATCGCGCAGGGCTCCAGGGTCACGTACAGCGTGCAGCCGAGCAGGCGATGGTTGCCCAGCGCCCTGCCCGCCTCGCGCATCGCCACGATTTCTGCGTGCGCGGTGGGGTCGTGCTCGCCGATGTTGCGGTTCCAGCCTTCGCCGACCACGTTGCCCGCCGCATCGACCAGCACCGCGCCGACGGGGATCTCGTCGTCCTCGCGCTCGGCGCGCTCGGCGAGCAGCAGCGCGTGCCGCATCCACCGCGTGTCGATGTCGTCCGGGGACGCCTCCACGCCGCTGCTCAGACCGGCTCAATGCCGCGCAGGAAGTCCAGCTTGCCCAGCGGCACGCCCTTGTGGCGCAACAGGGCATAGGCGGTGGTCAGGTGGAAATAGAAGTTCGGCAGCAGGAATGCGCGCACGTAGTCGGCGCCTGTGAACTGCAGCTCACGCTTGCCGGCATTGAAGCGGATCTCGCGCGCTTCCTGCCCCGCGATGGTTGCGGCCGGCACGCTTTCCAGATATTCCACGGTGGCCGCGATGCGGGCCTGCAGCTGTTTGAGCGTAGTCTCGTCGTCGGAAAAAGACGGTGACTGCCCACCCGACAACCGCGCTGCACCAAATTTGGCGGTGTCGCTGGCGCGCTGCACCTGGCCGGCGAAGGTCAGCATGTCGGGCGCCAGCCGTGCCTGCACGAAATCGGCGGCATCGGCGCCGCTTTCCCCGGCAAAGGCCACTGCCTTGTCGATCTGGTGCGAAAGGTTCCGCAGGCCGCGGACGAGTGCGGGCACGGAGACGTCGTAGAGCGAAAGCGTCATGGAGTTTGCTCCTGTTGCCTGGCCGCCGGATTCATTCCCACTCGATCGTCGCCGGCGGCTTGCCGCTGATGTCGTAGACCACGCGCGACACGCCGCGCACCTCGTTGATGATGCGGTTGGACACGCGGCCGAGGAAGTCGTACGGCAGGTGCGCCCAGTGCGCGGTCATGAAGTCGATGGTCTCCACCGCGCGCAGCGCGATCACCCACTCATAGGCGCGCGCGTCGCCGACCACGCCCACGGACTTCACCGGCAGGAACACCGCGAAGGCCTGGCTGGTCCTGTCGTACAGGTCCGCCTTGCGCAGTTCCTCGATGAAGATCGCGTCCGCGCGCGCGAGCAGTTCGGCGTACTCGGGCTTGACCTCGCCGAGGATGCGCACGCCCAGGCCCGGGCCGGGGAACGGGTGCCGGTAGACCATCTCGCGCGGCAGGCCGAGTTCGACGCCCAGGCGCCGCACCTCGTCCTTGAACAGCTCGCGCAGCGGCTCGACCAGGCCCAGCTTCATGTGCTCGGGCAGGCCGCCGACGTTGTGGTGGCTCTTGATCACGTGCGCCTTGCCGGTGCGGCTGCCGGCCGACTCGATCACGTCGGGATAGATCGTGCCCTGCGCCAGCCACTTCGCGTTGGCGAGTTTGTTCGACTCCTCGTCGAAGATCTCGACGAAGAGGTTGCCGATGATCTTGCGCTTGGCTTCCGGGTCGCTGACGCCCTTGAGCTTGTCGAAGTAGCGATCGCGCGCGTCGACGCGGATCACCTTGACGCCCATGTGTTCGGCCATGGTCGCCATGACCTGGTCGCCCTCCTGCCAGCGCAGCAGGCCGGTATCGACGAACACGCAGGTCAGCTGGTCGCCGATCGCCTTGTGCAGCAGGGCCGCGACCACCGACGAGTCGACGCCGCCCGACAGCCCGAGGATCACCTCGTCCGATCCCACCTGTTCGCGCACGCGCGCGATCTGGTCCTCGATGATATGGGCGGCGGTCCACAGCGTCGCGCAGCCGCAGATGTCGACGACGAAGCGACGCAGCATGTCCTGCCCGGATTTGGTGTGCGTGACCTCGGGATGGAACTGCACGCCGTACCAGCGCTTTTCGTCGTTGGCGAACGCGGCGACCGGCACGCGTTCCGTGCTCGCGGTGACGGTGAAGCCGGGCGGCGCCTTCGACACGTGGTCGCCGTGGCTCATCCACACGTCCAGCCGCGGCGGCGCACCGGGGTGATCCTTCAGCCCTGCGAACAGGCGATCCGCGGCGAGCAGCGTGACTTCGGCGTGGCCGTATTCGCGCGAATCGGCAGCTTCGGTCTCGCCGCCGAGCTGCTTGGCCATCGTCTGCATGCCGTAGCAGATGCCCAGCAGCGGCAGGCCGCCGTCGAACACCTGCGCCGGCGCGGACGGCGCCTGCTGCGCGGTGGTCGACTCCGGGCCGCCGGACAGGATGATGCCCTTCGGCGCGAACTTCGCGATCTCGTCCGGGTCGTGGTCCCATGCCCAGATTTCGCAGTAGACGCCCAGCTCGCGGATGCGGCGGGCGATCAGCTGCGTGTACTGCGCGCCGAAATCGAGGATGAGGATCTTGTCGTCGTGAATCCGGGATTCGGGATTCGGGATTCGGGATTCGGGAACGCTCGCCATACCTTCTCTCAGCACCTTCTGTTGCCTTGCCAATCCCGAATCCCCAATCCCGCGCGCTGGCATCAGCCAGCGCGGTAATTCGGCGGTTCCTTCGTGATCTGCACGTCGTGCACGTGGCTCTCGCGCTGGCCGGCGCCGGTGATCTTCACGAACTTCGGCTTGGTGCGCATTTCCTCGATGGTCGCGCAGCCGACGTAGCCCATCGTCGCGCGCAGGCCGCCGGCGAGCTGGTGCACCACGCCCGACAGCGGGCCGCGATACGGCACCCGGCCCTCGATGCCCTCGGGCACCAGCTTGTCGGCGTCGCTGCTGTCCTGGAAGTAGCGATCCTTGGATCCCTTCTCCATCGCCGCCAGCGAGCCCATGCCGCGATAGCTCTTGTAGCTGCGTCCCTGGTAGAGCTCGGTCTCGCCCGGGGTCTCCTCGGTGCCTGCGAACAGGCCGCCGATCATCACCGTCGACGCACCGGCGACCAGCGCCTTGCCGATATCGCCCGAATAGCGGATGCCGCCGTCGGCGATGAGCGGGATGCGGTCCTGCAACGCCTCGGCCACCATGTCGACCGCGGTCACCTGCGGCACGCCGACGCCGGCCACCACGCGCGTGGTGCAGATCGAGCCCGGGCCAACGCCGACCTTGACCGCGTCCGCGCCGGCATCCATCAGCGCCAGCGCCGCGTCGCCGGTGACGATGTTGCCGCCGACCACCTGCAGTTTCGGGTAATGCTTCTTGGCCCACGCCACGCGATCGATCACGCCCTGCGAATGGCCATGCGCGGTGTCGACGATGACCACGTCCACGCCCGCGGCGGCCAGCAGTTCGATGCGCTTTTCGGTGTCGCCGCCCACGCCCACCGCGGCGCCGACGAGCAGGCTTTCGGATGCGTCCTTGGCGGCGTTGGGGTTGTCGTGCGCCTTCTGGATGTCCTTGACGGTGATCAGGCCGCGCAGTTCGAAGCCATCGTTGACCACCAGTACCTTCTCGATCCGGTGCTTGTGCAGCAGCTGCAGCACTTCCTCTTCGCTGGCGCCCTCGCGCACGGTGACCAGGCGCTCCTTGCGGGTCATCACGTTGCGGACCGGGTCGTCGAGCTTGGTCTCGAAGCGCATGTCGCGCCCGGTGACGATGCCGACCAGGTGGCCGCCGTCGACCACCGGTACACCGGAGATGTTGCGCGCGCGGGTGAGCTTGAGCACCTCGCCGATGGTGGTGTGCGGGCCGACGGTGAAGGGCTCGCGGATCACGCCGGCCTCGAAGTTCTTCACCCGCCCGACTTCGTCGGCCTGGCGCTCGGCGCTCATGTTCTTGTGGACGATGCCGATGCCGCCGAGCTGGGCCATGGCGATGGCCAGGCGCGATTCGGTGACCGTGTCCATCGCCGCCGAGACGATCGGCAGGTTCAGGCGCAGGTCGCGGGTCAGGCGGGTGGCGAGGGAAACGTCCTTGGGCAGGACGGCCGAGTGGGCAGGGACGAGCGAAACGTCGTCGTAGGTGAGTGCTTCAGCCTGGATGCGCAGCATGGGAGTGCCGGTGGGGTGAAGCACGGCATTGTATCGCGAATGGCGGGCGATCCGGAGGGGTGGACCCCACGGAACTGGAACGTTCCGTCGTAGGCGCGGCGCAAGCCGCGACCTCCCGTCGAACCCCGCGCATGGCGGAAAAGATCGCGGCTTCGGCCGCTGCTACGGGGTGCCGGATGGGCAGCCCGCGTCCGCGGCTTCGGCCGCCTCCAGCGTGTTCTGCATCAGGGTGGCCACGGTCATCGGCCCTACCCCGCCCGGTACAGGGGTGATCCAGCTGGCCCGCTTGACCGCTGCGTCGAAGCCGATGTCGCCGACCAGCCGTCCGTCTTCGAGCCGGTTGATGCCCACGTCGATCACCACCGCGCCCGGCTTCACCCAGTCGCCCGGGATCAGGCCCGGGCGACCGACGGCGACCACGAGGATGTCGGCCTCGCCCACGTGACGGCGCAGCACGTCGGGCGGGGTGAACCTGTGGCAGCAGGTGGTGGTGCAGCCGGCGATCAGCAGCTCCAGCGCCATCGGCCGGCCAACGTGGTTGGACACGCCCACGATGGTCGCGCTCTGCCCCCGCACCGGCCTGTCGGTGTACGCCAGCAGCGTGGTGATCCCGCGCGGCGTGCACGGGCGCAGGCCGAACTGGCGCAGCGCCAGGTGGCCGACGTTTTCGGGATGGAAGCCGTCGACATCCTTGCGCGGGTCGATGCGGTGGATCAGGCGGGTCGCGTCCGGGATCCCGGGCAGCGGCAGCTGCACGAGGATGCCGTGGACCTCGGGATCTGCGTTGAGCCGGTCGATCAGCGCCAGCAGTTCGGCCTCGCTGGCGCCGTCGGGAAAGTCGTGGTCGAAGGCGCGGATGCCCACCTTCTGCGCTGCCCGGCGCTTGTTGCGCACGTAGGCGTGCGAGGCCGGGTCATCGCCCACCAGCACCACCGCCAGCCCCGGGGGCGATCGCCCCGCCGCCACCCGGGCATCGACCTGCACCTTGAGCGAGTCGAGCAGATCCTCGGCAATACCCTTGCCGTCGAGGATGCGGGCGGTGGTCGGTCCGGTCATGCGCGGCTGCCTGGCTGCGGCGAAAACGCTATTGTCCCCGATTCCCCCGCTCCGACGCGAACGCCATGAACGACCACGACATGCCCGCCGATACCACCGCCATCGAGGCCGCGGCGTTCCGGCGCCTGCTCAAGCACCTGGTGGACGAGCGGCCGGACGTGCAGAACATCGACCTGATGATCGGCGCCGGCTTCTGCCGCAACTGCCTGGCCGACTGGTACCGGGAAGCCGCCGCCGGGCGCGGGATCGAACTGACCAGGGAACAGGCGCGCGAGGCGATCTACGGCGAGCCGTTCGCGCAGTGGAAGGCCAAGCACCAGCGCGAGGCGACGCCGGAGCAGCTGGCAGCGTTCAAGGCCGCGCAACGGCACGGCGCGTAGGGGCGGCGGAAGCCGGGACCGGCGGTCCAGGCGGGGTACGGCTTCCGTTGCGCCTACCGGGTGGGCGGCGTCCCCGCCGGGCAGCGCGGCACGCTCGAGCCGACCACGCAGTTCACGCAGCATTCCGGGGATGCCGGCGCCGTCGACGGCCGCGCGGGTGGCACAGGAGCGGGTCGCAGCGGCGCGGGCGTCCCGGCCGGGCAGCGCGGGATCCCCGACCCCACCACGCAGTTCACGCAGCACTGGGGCGACGCCTGCGGCGGCTGCGCGCTCCCGGACGGCACCAGCATCGGCGGCGCCGGCAGCCGTGCGAGCTGCGCCTCCGGTCGCAGCTGCAGCAGCACGGCCCAGTCCTGCCGGTTGGCGTCGCAGGCCGAAGGCGCGTCCGGCGAACAGTCGGGCGCGCCCGGCGCACGCATCGGCAGGCCGGCGAACTGGCCACCCGCCGTCAGCGGCAGCAGCCGCATGGTGACGCCGTCCAGCACGTTGCCGCCGATCATGTAGGCGGTGCGGTCATTGCCCGGATTGGCCGCGACCACGATGTCGCAATGCATGGCCAGCCCGCCGTCGTTGGCACTCAGCAGGCCGGCAAGGCCGCCGAAGCCGTAGACGCGCTCGCTGCGCACAAAGCACAGCAGGTCGCCCGGCTGCGGCCGGGCGGACTCCGGATTGGCGACCTGGTAGGCGTTGTCGGACGCATCGCGATAGGCGTCGCGCACGTAGCTGACGTGGCTGGCCGAACCGTGGAAGCCCGGCACCCGCGCCCGCCGCATCACCCACGACACGAAGGCCGCCGACCAGGGCGTGTCGACCACGAACATGCGGCACGAAGGCGACGCGTATCCACTCGACCCGGCATACGCGCAGTCGCTGGCCCCCGACCGTCCGGCCGCGCTTCCGAGCAACGCGCTGCCGCGCCAGTAGTCGACCACGCGCAGCCAGGCCGGCTGCCCGTTTGCGAGCAGGCCGTTTTCCGCTTCGCGGACCTTCGATCCTGCGTAATGGCCGTCACGGTCGATGTAGGGCCGGTACCACAGCTGGTGCTCCTCGCAGGCCGCCGCGGCGATGCGCGTCGACACGTCCCGCGCGTCCACCTGCGCGCGCAGCAGCGGGCAGGGATCGGCGGCAGCGGCCGGCGCCGGCAGGGTCAGCACAATCCACAGTGCACAGGCGGAAAGGAGTTTCGTTATCCGGACCAGCGTCATCGTGTGGGGCATCCTGCGGACCAGCAGGCAGCGTAATCCAGTCCATCGCCCCCATCGTTCACGCCACCACGACCGCCCTCCTTTCAAGGATGCGAACGCGAAAGACTTCCACTGCGCCAGCCCCTGGCCCTAGCCCCCAACCCCGCTGCAAAAAGCCGCGTAATCGATATACCCCGGGAACGCCCGCCCCCGCGCGCACAGCGGGCAGTCCGGATCCGGCGGCAGCCGGGTCTCGCGGAAATGCATCGACAGGGCATCGAAATTCAGCAGCCGCCCGGTGAGCGGCTCGCCCACGTGCAGCAGCAGCTTGAGCACCTCGGTCGCCTGCAGCATGCCGACCACGCCGGGCAGCACGCCGAGTACGCCGGCCTCGCTGCAGTTGGGCGCGGCTTCCGGCGGTGGCGGCTCGGGGAACAGGCAGCGGTAGCACGGCGCCACGCCGCGCTGGCGGCCGGCGTCGAACACGCTCACCTGGCCCGTGAACCGGTGCACCGCGCCGTACACCAGCGGCTTGCCGAGCTTCACACAGGCGTCGTTGAGCAGGTAGCGCACGGGGAAGTTGTCGGCACCGTCGAGCACCACGTCGACGTCTTCCAGCAAGCGCTCGACGTTGGCCGAGGTAACGCGCTCGGCGACCGCCTCGACTTGGGTGCGCGGGTTGAGCGCCGACAGCCGGGTCTCGGCGGAATCGACCTTGGGCATGCCGATGTCGCTGTCGGTGTGCAGGATCTGGCGCTGCAGGTTGCTGCGCTCGACCACGTCGTCGTCGGCGATGCGCAGGTGGCCCACGCCTGCGGCCGCCAGGTAGAACGCGGCCGGCGAACCGAGGCCGCCGGCACCGATCATCAGCACCCGCGCCAGCTCCAGCCGCCGCTGCCCGCGCAGGCCGATCTCCGGCAGCAGCAGGTGGCGCGAGTAGCGGTCGTGGAAGTCGTGGTCGACATCGGCGTCGGGCTGGGTCAGCGGCAGGCCCTCGGCGATCCAGCGGCTGGTCCCGCCGCGCACCGAGGCCACGTGGGCATAGCCCAGGCGCTCCAGCGTCTCCGCGGCGAGCATCGAGCGGCCGCCGCTCTGGCAGATCAGGACCAGCTCCACGTCGCGGTCGGCGAAGTGGAAGCCCGGATCCTCCTCGAGTTCCGCGCGGGCGATCCCGCGCGCGCCTTCCGCCATGCCTAGCGCGCGCTCGTGGTCCTCGCGGACATCGACGAGCACGGCACCCTGCGACTGTCGCTGGTGCGCTTCGCGCGGGGTGATTTCCTGTATGCCCATGGCGCGATTATGGCGCGGAAAGCGGCACGAAAGCCGCCGCGTTTAATAACACCGGAATCAGCTAATAACACCGGAATCAGCCGTGCGCAGGCCGCGGCTAGTACGGCAGCACGTCCACCACCGTACCCGCCGGGTATTCACGCGCGCCTTCGGCCAGCACGATCAGCGCGTCGGAATCGGCCGCTGCGCGCATGCGGTGCGAGCCGTCGGCGGGGTTCGGTTCCACCTCCAGGCTGCCGTCATCGCTCGACTGCAGCCGGCCGCGCAGGAACTCCAGCCGTTCGTTCGTCTTGCGCCACGGCCGGACAAGTCGCGCGCGCCAGTGCGGCCGCGCGGCCGCCCTGCCCTGCAGCCGGTCCAGCAGCGGACGGCCCAGCGCGAGCCAGGTCGCGAGCACCGACACCGGGTTGCCGGGCAGGCACAGGAACAGCGCGTCGCCCAGCTTGCCGCCGGCCGCGAACAGCACCGGCATGCCCGGCTTCATCCGCACCTTCCAGAATTGCACGTCGCCCTGCGCCTGCAGCAACGCCGGGATGTGGTCCTTCTCGCCCGCCGACACCGCACCGCAGGTCAGCACCACGTCGAACGCGTGCCCGGCGTGGCGCAGCGCAGATTCGACCTGCGCCGGATCGTCGGGCAGCGTCGGCCAAGCGACCGGCTCCAGCCCGTCGGCGCGCAGCAGGCCCATCAGCTGCTCGCGGTTGGAGTTGTAGATCTGGCCCGGCTCGAGCGGCAGGCCCGGCTCGACCAGTTCGTCGCCGGTGGTGAAGACCGCCACCGTCGGTCGCCGCGCGACTTCCAGCTCGGCCAAGCCCTGCGATGCGGCCAGTGCGATGCGCGCGGGCGTCAGCACGTCGCCGGCGTGCAGGATGCGCTCGCCGGCGCGGGTGTCCTCGCCGGCGCGGCGCACGTGCTGATGGGGGGACGGCGCTTCGAGGACAGACACGTGGTCGCCTTCGACGCGCGTGTTTTCCTTCATCACAACCGTGTCCGTGCCTGCCGGCAGCGGTGCGCCCGTGGTAATGCGCGCGCACTCGCCGGGCCCCACCTCCAGGGCGACGGCGCGCCCGGCGAACTGTTCGCCGATCAGGCGCAGCGTTGTATCCCCGTCGGTCTGCAGGTCCGCGTGGCGCAGCGCGAAACCGTCCATGGCGGAGTTGTCGAACGGCGGCTGCGCGATCGCCGCAACGATGTCGGCTGCCAGCACGTGGCCGTGCGCACGCGCCAGCGCGACGCGTTCGGCGGGCAGGCGGCGCGCGTCCGCGACGCGGTCGATGATCGCGCGCGCCTCGGCGAAGGAAATGCGGGTACGGGACATGCGTTCTCCGGGTCAGGGTCCGATGCCGGCTGCCGCCAGGTCGGCGGGCGTGTTGAGGTTGCCGAAGCGCAGGCCGGCGAAACGCACCGGCACCATGCCCAGCCGCGCCTGCAGGGCGTGCACGGCGAAGTCGCCCGATGCCAGCGCCGCCGCTGCCCCGGTGCGCAGCGCTTCCACCGGCCACAGCGCGACCAGCGGCTGCGGGCCATCGTCGTCCTCGGCCCACGCACCATGCCCGCCGGCCGCGCGCAGGCTGCGGAGCAGGCAGTCGTTGACGTTGACCACGTCGACGGGAACCGTCAGCAGCCACGGCGTCGCGCAGGTGGCGGCCAGCGCGTCGAGTCCACCCAGCGGGCCGGCGTCGGGCCTGCGGTCGGGGACGGGGTGCAGTCCCTGCTCAAGGTAGCGGTCGGCATCCCGATTGGCGCTGACGAGGGTGGCGTCGACTTCCGGCGCCAGCCGCGCGGCCAGCGCCAGTACCAGCGGGCGGCCGCCGCGCTCCATCCAGGCCTTGTCGCGCCCGGCCAGGCGCGTCGCGCGCCCCCCGGCGAGGATGCCGAGGGTGGTTGCGGTGCGGGTAGCGGTCTGCGGGGATGCGGTCATCGTTACAGGATAGGCCGTTGCCAATCTCCTGCAGGAGCGGCGGGAGCCGCGAGCTGTTCGATTGGGGTCCGGGAATCCGCAAGATCGTGCCGGGATGCGGGACATCCTGGTGGCTGGATTCCACGTTGCGCAGGGACGATCACGGGCTGTTTTTCAACGAAGCCACCGGGTCCGCCGCTTGCGCGGGGATGACGCGACGGCAAGCCAAGCGGAGCACGGGATGGCTTGGTGCCTGGATGCCAACTCACGCGAGACGATTGCGTACAGCGCTTCGCTCGTCCAACTGGATCCCCGCCTGCGAGGGGGCGATCCCGCGCCTGCGACGCGAGGTCACTTGTTGCGCTTGACGTGCCGGATCAGGCGCTTCTTCCGCGCGACCTGACGGTCGGTGAGCACGTTCTTGCGGTCCTTGTACGGGTTGTCGCCTTCCTTGAACACAAACCGCACCGGCGTACCGACCAGCTTGAAGCGCTTGCGGAAGAAGTTCTCCAGGTAGCGCCGGTAGCTGTCGGACAGCGTACGCAGGCGGGTACCGTGGACGACGAAGGTCGGCGGGTTCTCGCCGCCGGGATGGGCGAAGCGCAGCTTGGCGGCGTGGCCGCGTACGACCGGCGGCGGGTTGGCTTCGTAGGCGATTTCGAGCGCGCGGGTGACTTCGGCGGTGCCGAACTGGTGCATCGCCGACGCATGCGCGCGGTGGATGGCGCGGAACAGTTCGCGCAGGCCCGAGCCGTGCCTGGCGCTGATACGTACCGCCTCGGCCCATTCGACGAAGGCCAGCTTGCGCGACAGCAGCGCCTCGACCTGGCTGCGCTGGTAGTCGCTGAGTCCGTCCCACTTGTTGACCGCCACGACCAGCGCGCGGCCGGCGTCGAGCACCGCGCCCAGCACGCTGGCGTCCTGGTCGGTGACGCCTTCGCTGGCGTCGATCATCACCACCGCGACCTGGCACTGCTCGATCGCCTGCAGGGTCTTGATGATCGAGAAGGTTTCAACTGCCTCCTCCACCTTCGACTTGCGGCGGATGCCGGCAGTGTCCACCAGCCGGTACTTGCGGCCGTCGCGCTCGAGGTCGACGGCGATCGAGTCGCGGGTGGTGCCGGCGACGTCGGAGGCGATCATCCGCTCCTCGCCGAGAATGCGGTTGACCAGGGTCGACTTGCCCACGTTGGGGCGGCCGACGAAGGCCACGCGCACGCGTTCCGGATCGTCGTCCGGCACTGCCGCGTCGCCATCGGCGGGCAGCCGCCCGAGTACTTTCTCCAGCAGCGGATCGATGCCCTGGCGGTGCGCGGACGAGACCGCGAACACGTCGCTGAAGCCGTAGCGCGAAAACTCGGCCAGCGCCGCCCGCGCGTCGATGCCGTCGATCTTGTTGACCACCAGGAACGTCGGCGTGCCGGCCTTGCGCAGCCAGCGCAGGAGGTCGTCGTCCAGCGCCGAAGGCCCTTCGCGGCCATCGACCACGAACAGCACCAGGTCGGCTTCCTCCGCACCGGCGCGGGCCTGGCGCGCGGTGGCGCCGGCGAGGTTGCCGCTTTCGAGGTGGGTGTTCTCGCCGGCGATGCCGCCGGTGTCGACCAGCACGAACGGCCGGTCCTCGGCGAGGCGGCAGATCCCGTAGTTGCGGTCGCGGGTCACGCCCGGCTCGTCGTGCACCAGTGCGTCACGGGTGCGCGTCAAGGCATTGAACAGCGTCGATTTTCCGACGTTGGGGCGGCCAACCAGGGCGACGAGGGGGAGCATGGGGAAACCGGTTCGGGAGTCAGGGTCCGGCCGTGGACGACCGGGATGCAGCAACTGTGCCACCGCGGCGGGGCACCCGCCATCCACCGGCTTCCAGGGCCGTCATCCGCGCCGCTGCCGGCGGGATGCGCGGAGCCGGCGATCGCTCGCCGGCGTCCGGGGCGTCACTGCACCTGGTAGGCGCTGATGTCGCCGTCGGTGTCCTGCACCACGAGGATGCCGTCGACGACGACCGGCGTGGCGCGCAGGGCGTCCCGCGACGCGCGGGTGCGCGCGGCCAGTTCGCCGGTGTCGAGCTTCAGCCAGTGCAGGTAGCCGTCGTAGTCGCCGACGACCGCGTAGTCGCCCTGCACCGCGGGTGCGGTCAGGCTCCGTCGCGTCATCGCCGGCTGCGACCAGAGCGCACTGCCGCTGGCCTTGTCCAGCGCCCAGACGATGCCGTCGGGATCGGTCACCACGACGCGGTCGGAAGCGACACCGACGCGTCCCAGGCCACCGCTGTCGCGGGCCCAGATCGGGCGGCCGCTCGGGGCCTCGATCGCCAGGGTCTGGCGCTTGAAGCTGCTGGCATAGAGGATCGCGCCGTCGAGCACCGGGGTGCCGTCGACGTCGGCCATGCGCTCGAGTTCGGTGCGGCCGTCGGGTTGCCCGATCACCTGCGTCCACAGCTCGCGGCCATCGGCCAGCGACAGCGCGGTGACGGTGCCATCGTCGTTGCCGACGAAGGCATAGCCCGGTCCCAGCGAGGGCGCGTCGTTACCGCGCACGGTCAGCAGCGGCATCTCGTGGTTCCAGAACCAGCGGCGTTCGCCGCTGGCGGCATCGAACGCAGTCACGCGGCCGTCGTTGGAATGCACGATCACCAGGCCCTGCCCCACGGCGGGCGCGGCGATGACCTCGTTGACGACCTTCGCGCGCCACTTTTCCGCACCGGTGGCCGCGTCGAGCGCGATCACGTCGCCCTCCAGGCTGCCGACCGCCACCACGCCGTCAGCGGCGCCGGGGCCACCGGACAGCGAGAGGTCGGAGTCGTAGGTCCAGACCTTGGCCCCGCTTTGCAGGTCGAAGGCACGGACGCCACCTTTCACCGCCGCCGCGTAGACGCGGCCGTCGGCGATGGCCGGCGCCTGTCGGGCGCCAAGCAGACCCTCACCCTTGCCGGCGTTGGCCGACCAGAGCTTGGCGACTTTGGCGGACGGAGCGAATTCGGTGAGCTCGGACGGCTCGGCGCTCCTGTCCTTGTTCTTGCCGCTGAACCAGCCCTTGATGGTGCTGCAGCCGGCAAGCATGGCCACGCAGGTCAGGCCGACGGCCAGGCGCAGGACCAGGCCTGACGGGCGCGCGCGCGCCGGGATCGTGTTTGCGTGGTTCATCAGCTCTGCGCCTCTGGTTCTGCGGGCGAGCCACCGACATCGGTGAGCTTCAGTTCGACAAGTCGGCGCGCCGGCGAGGCGACGTCGAGCTGGGCCAGGACCTCGGTATAGGACTTGCGTGCCTCGTCGCGCTGGCCGAGCGCCACCTGGGCATCGCCGCGGACTTCGAGGCTGGCCGCATCGTCGGCGTCGCCGATCACCTTGAGTGCCTCGTCGGCCTTGCCGGCATCGATCAGCAGCCGGGCCAGGCGCTGGTGCAGGATGCGGTCGAGGGCGGCGTTGGACGACTTGGCCGCGCGCAGCGTGGCGATGGCCGCATCGCGCTGGCCATCGTCGAGCTGTGCCTTGGCGAGGTCGAGCGCAGCCAGCGGCGCGTACGGGGTATCGGCCAGCGCGGCAGCCTGCGATTGCGCCTTCTTGACGTCCTTGGCCTCGAGCGTCCGCAGCATGGCCTGGTAGTCGTCGCCGGCCTGCATGCCTTGCGTGGCCTGGTGGCTGCGCCACCACTGCCAGCCAAGGATCAGCGCGAGGCCGACGATGACACCGCCGATCAGGCCGGCACCGTTGCTGCGCAGCCAGGCCAGTACGCGTTCGCTTTGTTCGTGTTCGTCCAGCAGGTCGTCGATTGCCATGGGAAAGCTGTCTTACTCCGGCCCGCGGCAAGCGGGGCGTGCGTGGAATGGGGTGGCCGCGGCGGGCCGACAGTACCAGAGCGGCCGGACGCGGAGCCGGCCGGCCCTGAACGGATTCACGTGCCGTTGCCGGAGCCGGGAACCCGCCGGACCCGCTCGCGGATCAGTGCTGGACCGGCGCGAGGGAACCGTCAGAGGATACCGTAAAGCGCGCCACGTTCGCGCGCAGGTACGGTTCCAGGTCGCGGGTCTGGCCGCCGCTGCGGACCTCGACGGCGGAAGCGTTGCCGAGGACGACCCGCCCGACTTCATCTGCCGCGTAGCTGCGGGTGTCGCCGGCGCGGAGCAGCGATTCCTCGACGCTGCTGCCGTCGGGCGCGGTAACCTGCACCCAGCTGTCGCCGCTCAGGCGCAGCGACAGGGCCGGTGCCGGCGCGGCGTGTCGCTGCGGAAGCGACGCCATCGAAGCGACCACGGTCGAGGGTTCGTTGGCGGATGCCGGCTGCGGGCTGGCGCCGTCGGCGACGAGACCGTCCACCGGCAGGTCCAGCGGCGCGCCCGGGTCCTGGATGCCGGACATGTGTGACTGCGTCGCGACCCAGACCGGCAGGATGATCAGCGCGGTGATGACGACATAGACCAGCCGGCCGCCGACCTGGTCGGCGACGCGCTGCGTCCACGGCGTGCGCGTGCGCGACACCAGCCGCGTCGGCTCGATCGGGGCGACGCCCGAGGCGATCTGCACCGGCTCCACCGGCAGGCCGAGCAGGCGCGAATAGCTGCGCAGCTGTCCGCGCACGAACACTGGTGCGCCGATACGCGCCCAGTCCTCGGCTTCGAGCGCCTCGACGATTCGCATGGGCATCTTCAGCCGCGACGCGACTTCCGACACGCTCAATCCAGCGGCTTCACGGGCAGCGCGCAGGCGCTCCCCGCAACCGCGATCGGCCGGATTTTGGTTGGGCGATGTCATGGTTGACTGCTTTCCCCGGATTGAACCGTCCCCGTCTGCGGGAATTCCGTCCGCAAACGCTGAACATAACGAGCGGCGGCTGCCCTGTCGCCAAGTTTATCTTCGATCTGTGACGCAAGTAGAAGCACGCTCCGCGTCGCCGGTGCAGCGCCAAGGCGGCGCTCCGAGAACGCGCGGGCATCCATGTAACGCCCGGACCGGTACTGGTATTCGGCCATCGCCTCCAGCGCCGTCGCGTCGACCGGATCCAGCGCCAGCGCCTGGCGCAGCCGGTCCTCGACGCGGGCGGTCTGGCCCGCCTTCAGTGCGCAGGAGCCGCTGTTGGCCAGCGCGGAAGCGCGCTGCCGGTACATCGGGTCGGCCAGCGCCTTGTCGAACCAGGGCAGCGACTCGGCCGCACGCCCGTTGCCGCACAGCCAGGCCCCGTAATTGTTGAGCGCGGTGCCCTGCTCCGGCGCGAGTTCCGCCGCCCGCGCGTAGTAGCCGCCGGCCTGCTCGCGGTTGCCGCGCTGGTCCTCGACCACGGCGAGCAGGGTGTTGGCGTCCGCGGACTTGCCGTCGATCTTCAGCGCAGCCCTCGCCTCCTTCTCCGCCTCGTCCAGCCGGCCCTTCTGCAGCGCGTTGGTGGCCAGCGCCAGGTGGCCGCGCACGTTGGCGCGCTGCTTGACCTCCGGGCTGTCGCGCAGCTCGTAGGTCGGCGCGGTGCGTTCATAGTCGCCGCTGCCCATGCTCGGCTTGATGAAGGTCAGGCGCGAGCAGCCGCCCGCCAGCAGCGCCAGCGCCAGGCCGCAGGCGATCGCGCTAGACGGCCGCATCGATGCCTCCCGCCGCCGCGGCGGACTGCGCCTGCAGCCGCTTGTTGTGCTCGGCCTGGCGCCGCGTGCGGTCGGCGACCTGGCCTTTGAGCTGGCCGCAGGCGGCGTCGATGTCGTCGCCGCGCGTGCGCCGCACCGGTGCGATCATGCCGGCCTTGTTGAGCAGTTTCTGGAAGCCGCGGATGGCCTCCTCGTCCGGCCGCTCGAAACGCGTGCCCGGGAACGGGTTGAACGGGATCAGATTGACCTTGGCCGCGTCCTTCATCTGCACGCGGCGGTCGAAATCGCGCATCAGCCGCAGCAGTCCGCGCGCGTGCTCGGGCTGGTCGTTGACGTCCTTCATGAGCGTGTACTCGAAGGTCACCGACTCGCCCTTCTTGCGCAACGCGTAGCGCACGCAGGCGTCCATCAGCTGTTCGATCGGGTACTTGCGGTTGAGCGGCACCAGCCGGCTGCGCAGTTCATCGTCGGGCGCGTGCAGCGAAACCGCCAGCGACACGTCGCTCTCCGCGCCGAGCCGGTCGATCATCGGCACCACGCCGGCGGTCGACAGCGTCACCCGCTTGTTGGCCAGCCCGTAACCGAGGTCGTCGCGCATGATGCTCATCGCGCGCACGACGTTGTCGAAATTCATCAGCGGCTCGCCCATGCCCATCATCACCACGTTGGTGAGCTTGCGCATCTTGTGCGGGACGTTGCCCAGGTGCCTGGCCGCGACCCAGACCTGGCCGATGATCTCGGCGGTTGACAGGTTGCGGTTGAAGCCCTGGGTGGCGGTGGAGCAGAACTGGCAGTTGAGCGCGCAGCCCACCTGCGACGACACGCACAGCGTGCCGCGCCCCTTGTCGGGGATGAACACCGCCTCGATGGCGTTCTTGCCGTCCATCCCCAGCAGCCACTTGTGGGTGCCGTCGGTGGAGGGCTTTTCGAACTGCACCTGCGGCACGCGCACTTCGGCGTGTTCTTCGAGCTTGGCGCGCAGCGCCTTGCCCAGGTCGGTCATTTCATTGAAGTCGGTGACGTGGCGATGGTGGATCCACTTCATCACCTGGTGCGCGCGATAGCGTTTCTCGCCGAGCGTGTCGGCGAAAAACTGCTCCAGCCCCGCGCGATCGAGGTCCAGGAGGTTCTGCTTGGTGGCGACTTCGGTCACTTCATTCCAAAGGCGAAAAGCTTTTGCCGCGGATCAACGCGGATGGCACGGATAAGGAACGGAACGCCAGGGCGCACCGCGTCCCGACCCATTCTGTCTTTCGCCTTGTCCGTGCTCATCCGTGTGATCCGTGGCAAGAAAATCAACGCGCGTACACGTCCGTCGACGGGAAGAAATACGCGATCTCGACGGCAGCCGTTTCCGGCGCGTCCGAACCATGCACGGCGTTGGCATCGATCGAGTCGGCGAAGTCGGCGCGGATGGTGCCGGCGTCGGCTTCCTTCGGATTGGTCGCGCCCATCAGCTCGCGGTTCTTCGCGATCGCATTGTCGCCTTCGAGTACCTGGATCATCACCGGGCCGCTGATCATGAACTCGACCAGCGCATTGAAGAACGGGCGCTCGCGGTGTACGGCATAGAAGCCTTCGGCTTCCTTGCGCGAGAGATGCTTCATCTTCGCGGCGGCGACCTTCAGGCCGGCCTTTTCAAAGCGCGAATAGATTTCGCCGATGACGTTCTTGGCGACGGCGTCGGGCTTGATGATCGAAAGGGTGCGCTCCAGCGCCATGGGATTTTCTCCGGTCAGGCGGGCCGCAAGGACAGTGCGGCCCAGAGGGTAACATGGAAAAACCCGCGTGTGGACGCGGGTTTAGCCGACTTGGCTACGGGCGATTCTAACACCCGGCTCGGGCGCGGCGCATCCATTTTCGTTGCCCGGCAGGGGCGTCGTTTGACGCCGGCAGCGACCCGCGACTACGATCAAACAAGCGTTTGATTTCTTTCCCGGGAAAGCGATGGCCAACACCCAGTTCTCGACCAAGGACCGCATCCTCGGCGCGGCCGAGGAGCTGTTCGCGCAGCACGGCTTCAGCGGCACCTCGCTGCGCCAGGTCACCACCCGCGCCGACGTCAACATCGCCGCGGTCAACTACCACTTCGGCAGCAAGGACAATCTGGTCACCGAGGTGTTCCGCAGGCGCATGGACGACATGAGTGCGCAGCGCCTGGAACGGCTGCGGCAGGCGCAGGAGGCCTCTCCCGGCGAACTCGAGCCGATCCTGGCCGCATTCGTCGAGCCCGCGCTGGCGCTGGCACAGGACCGCAATGGCGGCGGCGCCTTCATCCGCGTCATCGCCCGCGCCTATGCCGAGAAGAACGACGGCCTGCGCAAGTTCCTGTCCGAGCGCTACGGCCACGTGCTGCGCGATTTCGCCCGCGCGATGGCGGCCTGCGTGCCCGGACTGAGCAAGGAACAGCTGTACTGGCGCCTGGATTTCCTGGCTGGCGCGCTGACCTACGCGATGGCCGATTTCGGCCTGATCAAGCGACCGACCGGCGTCAGTGATGCCACGCACCGGACGAAGGCGGCCCAGGAGCTGATCCGGTTCGCCGCCGCAGGCTTCAAGAGCTGACTTTGGCCACGGATGACACGGACCAGGGCACAAACGCCCGCTTTTTGATCCGTGTCGACCACAGTGATCTGTGGCAATAATTATTTTATTTTCAAGGAGATAGATTAAATGTCTGAGAAACTGCTTGTACGTCGGGCCGCGGTGCTTGGCGCCGGCGTCATGGGCGCGCAGATCGCCGCGCACCTGACCAATGCCGGCGTCGATACCGTCCTGTTCGATCTCCCCGCCAAGGAGGGCGACCCGAACGGCGTCGTCCTCAAGGCGATCGGCAACCTGGGCAAGCTCAGCCCCGCGCCGCTGGCGTCGAAATCGCTGGCCGCGGCCATCGTGCCGGCCAACTACGAGGTCGGCCTGCAGAAGCTCAAGGACTGCGACCTGGTCATCGAGGCCATCGCCGAGCGCATGGACTGGAAGCAGGACCTCTACGAAAAGATCGCCCCGTTCGTGGCCGATCACGCCGTGCTGGCCAGCAACACCTCGGGCCTGGGCATCAACAAGCTGGCCGAGGTGCTTCCGGAGAAGCTGCGCCATCGCTTCTGCGGCGTGCACTTCTTCAACCCGCCGCGCTACATGCACTTGGCCGAGCTGATCCCGGCCAAGGGCACCGACAAGGCGGTGCTGGAAGGGCTGGAGACCTTCCTCACCACCACGCTCGGCAAGGGCGTGGTCTACGCCCGCGACACGCCCAACTTCATCGGCAACCGGATCGGCGTGTTCTCGATCCTGTCGACCATCCACCACACCGCCGAGAGCGGCCTGGGCTTCGACGAGGTCGACGCGTTGACCGGCCCGCTGGTCGGGCGCCCGAAGTCGGCGACCTACCGCACCTCGGACGTGGTCGGCCTGGACACCATGGCGCACGTCATCAAAACCATGGCCGATACCCTGCCCGACGACCCGTGGCACAAGTATTTCAAGTCACCGAAATGGCTGGGCGCGCTGATCGAGAAGGGCGCGCTGGGCCAGAAGACCGGTGCGGGCATCTTCCGCAAGGTCGGCAAGGACATCCTCGTCCTCGACCTGAAGAAGCAGGATTACCGGCCGGCGGATCGCAAGGCCGCCGATGAAGTCGTCGAGATTCTGAAAACGAAGGATCCGGTGGCCAAGTTCGCCGCGCTGCGCGCCAGCGAACACCCGCAGGCGAAGTTCCTGTGGGGCGTGTTCCGCGACCTGTTCCACTATGCGGCGTACCACCTGGCCGACATCGCCCAGACCGCGCGCGACGTCGATTTTGCGATCCGCTGGGGCTATGGCTGGTCGCTGGGGCCGTTCGAGACCTGGCAGGCCGCCGGCTGGAAGCAGGTGGCGCAGTGGATTGCCGACGACATCGTCGCCGGCAAGGCGATGAGCGACGCGCCGTTGCCGGACTGGGTGTTCGACGGCCGCGACGGCGTGCATTCGGCCGAGGGCAGCTACAGCCCCGGCAAGAACGCCAGGCTGCCCCGCTCCACCCTGCCCGTCTACAAGCGCCAGCGCTTCCCCGACCCGCTGCTGGGCGAATCGTTCCCGCAGGGCGAGACGGTGTTCGAGAACGACGGCATCCGCCTGTGGACCGACGGCGACGACATCGCCGTGGCCTCGTTCAAGACCAAGATGCATACCGTGTCCGACCAGGTGCTCGATGGCCTGCAGGAGGCCGTTGCGCGTGCCGAGCGCGACTTCGCCGGCATGGTGATCTGGCAGCCGAAGGAACCGTTCTCGGCCGGCGCGGACCTGGCCGGTGCGCTGGGGCTGCTGCAGGCGGGCAAGGTGGACGCGTTCGAGGCGATGGTCGCCAACTTCCAGGCCACCAGCCAGCGGATCAAGTATTCGCTGGTGCCGGTGGTTGCCGCGTTGCGCGGCCTGGCGCTGGGCGGGGGCTGCGAGTTCCAGATGCACAGCGCGCGCACGGTGGCGCACCTGGAGAGCTACATCGGCCTGGTGGAGGCCGGCGTCGGCCTGCTGCCCGCCGGCGGCGGACTGAAGGAACTGGCGGTGCGCGCGTCCGAGGCCGCCGGCCCGAACGGCGACGTGTTCGCCGAGCTGAAAAAGGTGTTCGAAACCGTGGCGATGGCCAAGGTGTCGACCTCCGCGGTGGAAGCGAAGGAACTCGGCCTGCTGCGCGAACAGGACAAGGTGGTCTTCCACGCCCACGAACTGCTCTACGTCGCCAAGCAGCAGGCGCGCGCACTGGCCGAAAGCGGCTACCGTCCGCCCCTGCCAGCGCGCCGCATCCGCGTCGCCGGCGATGTCGGCATTGCCACCTTCCGCATGCTGCTGGTCAACATGCTGGAAGGCCGCTTCATCAGCGAATACGACGACGAGATCGCCACCCGCATCGCCACCGTGCTGTGCGGCGGCGAAGTCGATCGCGGCTCGGTGGTCGACGAGGAATGGCTGCTGCGCCTGGAGCGCAAGCACTTCGTCGAACTCGCGCAGCAGGAAAAAACCCAGGCCCGCATCGCGCACATGCTCAAGACCGGCAAGCCGCTGAGGAACTAGGGCGCTTGTGGGAGCGGCTCCGGCCGCGATCGTTTCCCACCTCGACCCCAGAGCTCGCGGCTGAAGCCGCCCCCACGAACGCTGCAGCCTTTGAATTCCAGAGAGAACCTTTATGACCCGTCAAATCCAGGACGCCTACATCGTCGCCGCCACCCGTACTCCGGTGGGCAAGGCGCCCAAGGGCGTGTTCCGCAATACCCGTCCCGACGACATGCTCGCCCACGTGCTCAAGGCCGTGATCGCGCAGGCGCCGGGCATCGACGTCAGCCGCATCGAGGACGCGATCATCGGCTGCGCGATGCCCGAGGGCGAGCAAGGCATGAACGTGGCGCGCATCGGCGTGCTGCTGGCCGGCCTGCCGGACACGGTCGCGGCCCAGACCATCAACCGGTTCTGCTCCTCCGGCCTGCAGGCCGTGGCGCTGGCGGCCGACCAGATCCGGCTCGGCAACAGCGACCTGGTGTTGGCCGGCGGCACCGAATCGATGTCGATGGTGCCGATGATGGGCAACAAGGTCGCGCTGTCGCCGAACGTGTTCAGGGACGACCACGTCGCCATCGCCTACGGCATGGGCATCACCGCCGAGAAGGTGGCCGAGGAATGGAAGGTTTCGCGCGAGGACCAGGACGCGTTCGCGCTGGCCTCGCACCAGAAGGCGCTGGCGGCGATCAAGGCCGGCGAGTTCCGCGACGAGATCTCGCCGTACGAGGTCGTCTCGCACCAGCCAGACCTGGGCGGCAACACCATCCGGCTGAAGAAACTGATGGTGGAGAACGACGAGGGCCCGCGCCCGGACACCTCCGCCGAAGGGCTGGCGAAGCTGCGTACGGTGTTCCGCAACGGCCAGTTCGGCGGCACGGTCACCGCCGGCAACTCCTCGCAGATGAGCGACGGCGCCGGCGCGGTGCTGTTGGCCTCCGAGCAGGCGATCAAGGACTACGGGCTGACGCCGCTGGCGCGGTTCGTCTCGTTCTCGGTCGCCGGCGTGCGCCCGGAGGTGATGGGCATCGGGCCGATCGCCGCGATCCCGAAGGCGCTCAAGCAGGCCGGCCTGACCCAGGACCAGTTGGACTGGATCGAGCTCAACGAAGCCTTCGCCGCGCAGTCGCTGGCGGTGATCCACGACTGCAAGCTCGACCCGGACAAGGTCAATCCGCTCGGCGGCGCGATCGCCCTCGGCCACCCGCTCGGCGCGACCGGCGCGGTGCGCACGGCCACCATCGTCCACGGCCTGCGTCGCCACCAGCAGAAGTACGGCATGGTGACGATGTGCATCGGCACCGGCATGGGCGCCGCCGGCATCTTCGAGGCCTTGTGAAGCCGCAGGCGCAAAGCGCCTGCACGAAGTTCCTTCCCTTTCAAGGGGGTGGAGACGGCCCGCTTGCGCGGCATTGACGCGCGGGCTGCGCGAACGCCCGGCGCGCTGCGCCGGGCCGGACAGGCAAGGATGGGCGGAAGAAATCGTGGTCGCGGCTTTTCGCGACCATGCTCCATTCCTTCCCCTTCGGGAAAGGCAAGGATGGCGGTGGTTTTCCGTAACGCCGCCGTGGACCCAGATACGCACGGACGGGAAGTCAAACCCATCCCTCCCCGACCCTCCCCTTGAAGGGGAGGAAGAAAAACATCAGTCGAGATCGATCACGCCCAGGTCGGCCAGCGTGCGCGTCATGCTGTCGCGTGCGGCGTCGCTGATCTTCTCGTGGTCCAGGGCGAAACGGATCGTCGCCTCGACCAGGCCCAGGTGGGTCCCGCAGTCGAAGCGGGTTCCGCGGAAGCGGTAGGCGTCCACCTGCGTGGTATCGAGCATGCTGGCGATCGCATCGGTGAGCTGGATCTCGCCGCCGGCACCGCGGCCGGTCTTTTCCAGCGCGTCGAAGATGCCCGCCGGCAGCACGTAGCGCCCGACCACCGCCAGCGTGCTCGGCGCGGTTTCGGGACTCGGCTTTTCAACCATGCGCCGGATCCTGCCCGAGCGCTCGCTGAAGTCGCTGGTGGCGACGATGCCGTAGCTGGCGGTCTGGTCGCGCGGCACGTCCTGCACCGCGATCGCGCCGCCGCCAGTGGCCTCGGCATGATCGGCCATCTGCTTGAGTGCGCCCGGGCCGCCCTTGTTCCAGATCAGGTCGTCGGGCAGCAGCACCGCGAACGGCTCGTCGCCGATGACCGGCTTCGCGCACAGCACGGCATGTCCCAAACCCAATGCCTCGGCCTGGGTCACGAACACCGCGCGGACGCCTTCGGGCAATACGTTGCGGACCAGGTCCAGCTGCCGGTACTTGCCGGATTTCTCCAGCTTCTGCTCCAGCTCGTAGGCCTTGTCGAAGTAGTCGGCCACCGCATGCTTGTAGCGGTTGGTGACGAACACCAGCGTGTCGCAGCCAGCCTCGATCGCTTCGTCCACCGCGTACTGGATCAGCGGCCGGTCGACGATCGGCAGCATCTCCTTCGGCACGGTCTTGGTCGCGGGGAGGAAGCGGGTGCCCAAGCCCGCCACGGGGAAAACGGCCTTCCTGATTCGTTTCGTCATGTCGTCCTGGTCACGTCCTGCGGGATGCCCGTGCGGGGAACGCCACGACCGTCGCCACCTTGCGCGGCAACTGCGGCAGGTCGGACGGGACGAACTCTGGCACCGCCTCGCGCAGCAGCGTGCCCAGTGTTTCGACGTCGTATCGCGCCGATGCCTCGCGCAGCTGCGCACAAATGTCGTGGACGCGGTCGAGCGAGACCGCCCGCGCCTCGGCCTGGAGGATCTTCGGGTGCGAGGTGGGCCGGTAGCGTTCGTCGGCGTGGAACAGGGTCTCGTGCAGCTTCTCGCCCGGACGCAAGCCGGTGTACACAATGGCGATGTCGCGCCCCGGCTGCTTGCCGGCCAGGCGGATCATCTGCTCGGCGAGCAGGCGGATCGGGATCGGTTCGCCCATGTCCAGCGTGTAGATCGCGTGCTGGGAGCCGATTGCCGAGGCCTGCATGATCAGCTGGCAGGCCTCCTGGATGGTCATGAAGTAGCGCGTGACCTCTTCATCGGTGACCGTGATCGGGCCGCCGCTGCGGATTTGTTCGCGGAACAGCGGCACCACGCTGCCGGCCGAGTCGAGCACGTTGCCGAAGCGCACCGTGATGAACCGCGTCGTCAGCGAGTCGGACATCGACTGGCAGATCATCTCCGCCAACCGCTTGCTGGCGCCGAGCACGTTGGCCGGGTCCACCGCCTTGTCGGTCGAGATCAGCACGAAGGTGCCGATGCCGGCCTGGATGCTTTCCTCGACCATGGTCCCGGTGGCCAGCACGTTGTTGCGGATGGCTTCGCGCAGCTGGGATTCGAGCACCGGGACGTGCTTGTAGGCGGCCGCGTGGAAGACCGCGTCGGGCTTGCTGGTCCCGATGGCGTGGCGGGCCACGGCCGGATCGCCGCAGTCGCCAAGGATCGGTACGCACTGGATCTGCGGGAAGTCGCGGCGCATCTCGGCCTCGACCGTGATCAGCGCCAGCTCGTCGATTTCCAGCAGCGTGATCTGGCGCGCCCCGTGCTTGGCGCACTGGCGGCACAGCTCCGAACCGATCGAGCCACCGGCGCCGGTGACCAGCACGCTGCGCCCGCCGAGCCAGCCGCGAATCGACTTCCAGTCCGGCGTGACCGGCTGGCGCCCGAGCAGGTCCTCGATCGCGACTTCCTTCAGCTCGCCTGGCAGCGAGCGCCCTTCAAGCAGGTCGTCTAGCCGCGGCACGGTGCGGAACGGCAGGCCGGTGCGTTCGCAGGCCTCGACCACGCGCCGCATGGCAGCGGCATCGATCGACGGCATGGCGATCACCAGCAGCTTGGCCGCGGTCTCCGGCGCGATCTTGTCGACGTCCTCGATCCGGCCGAGCACCGGCAGGCCCTGCAGGTGGCTGCCGCGCAGCTTGGCGGCGTCGTCGAGGAAGCCCACCGGCTGGTAGGCGCCGGCGCGACGCAGGTCGCGCACCAGGGTCTCGCCCGCCTGCCCGGCTCCGAGGATCAGCACCCGCAGCGCGGCCTTGTCGGTACGCGCCAGGCCGTGGTCCTTCCACGTGCGGTACAGCAGTCGCGGCATGCCCAGCAGCGCTGTCAGCACGATCGGGTACAGGAGCAGCACCGAGCGCGGAACCAGGTCGAGGCGGGTGTAGAGGAACAGCGCCAGCATGATTGCCAGCAGCCCGGCAAGGCTCGCCTTGAGGATGTTCAGCAGGTCGGGAAGGCTGGCGAAGCGCCAGACGCCGCGATAGAGGCCGATCTTCCAGAACACCAGCCCCTGTGCGAGCAGGACCAGCAACACCTCCGGCGACCAGAACGGCAGGTCGAGGGAGACGATTTCCATCGAATAGCGGAACTGGTTGAGCCCGACCCAGCACAGCCAGACCATGAACAGGTCGTGTGCGACGATCGCAGCCCGTGGCATTGCCGCCGCCACCCGTGTTTTCCAAGCCATCATCCGCTTTGTTTTCCCGGCAAACCCGAATCAAGGCCGCGATGTGCGCCAGACCCCAACCACAGGATCCCTCCCCCCAGGTACCACGCGATGCCACTGCACATGATAAACGTTTCCGGGCGATCACGGATGGCAAACGCCAACCCGCCCGCCACCATGGCCCAGGCGGCATAGGCCAGCGTGACCGGCCAATGACGGCCCACCTCCCTCGCCGCGCGCTGGTAAAGATGCCCGACATGCGGCGTCCACCAGCGTTCGCCGCGCAGCATGCGCACAAGCAATGTCAAGGAAGCGTCGAGGAAAAACGCCGACGGCGGCAGGAGCAGCAGCACCCACGCCGCCGGTGACGTTGCCTGTCCGCCGCCGGTTGCGACCAGCACCATGGCCAGCGCAAGCAGGTAACCGAGTGCCCCGCTGCCCACGTCACCGAGAAAAATTCTTGCCCGCGGCAGGTTGAGCGGCAGGAAGCCGAAGCAGGCAGCCGCCAGCGCCAGCGCAATCCATCGTGCCGCCGCATCGTTCGCGAGCAGCGCGATCGCGGCAGCGACGACCAGCGCCTGCAGCGCGGCGATGCCGTCGATGCCGTCCATGAAATTCCAGATGTTGACCAGCACCATGCACAGGGCGAATGCGAGCAATACGCACACCCACTGCCCACCGGCGCCGTAGGCCACCGCCGCCAGCAGGACGGAGGCCACCGCGTGCACGGCCAGCCGCGACCACGGCGTCAGCGGACGGTGGTCGTCGATCCAGCCGATCCCCGACACCAGCAGCAGGCCGGTCGCGGCAAGCGCCATCGGCAGTGCTTGCGCGGGATTCCACCAGGCAAGCAGGCCCAGCGCGCCGAGCATGGCGACGACGATGCCGATACCGCCGCCACGCGGGGTGGCAACCACGTGGCTCCGGCGCTCGCCCGGATGGTCGAGCAGGTCGCGCCTGATCGCGTATCGCCGCGCCGCCACCGTCCCGGCCAGGCTGGCAACGAACAGCAGCGCCAGCCAGGCGATTGCGACCGGCAGGCCAGGCATGCTCAGACCACCGCGTAGTTCAGCAGCGGCTTGATCGTGCCCCATTCCTTGCAGCTCGGGCACTGCCAGTGGTGGCTGCGCGCGCCGAAGCCGCAGCGGCTGCAGCGGTAGCTTGGATTGCGCACCAGCAGCTGGTCGGTGATGTGCTTGAGGTCCTGCAGGGTCGCGACCGGGTCGGCGCCGGCCGCCAGGGTCAGGTCGATCAGCGCAGCCTCACCCCGTACCGAGGGGCGGTCCTTGAGCTGGCGCGCGAGGTAGGCGCGCGCCTCGGCGATGCCGTCCTCCGCTTCCACCAGCCGCGTCAACGCGAGTACGGGCGCGATGCCGCGGTAGTGCTCGCTCATCTCCGACAGGAAGTTGCGCGCGCCCGGCGCGTCGCCGGCGCGCTCGTACGCGGCCAGCAGCGCGGGCAGCACTTCGGGCAGGAAATCCGGATCGTGCCGGGCCGCCCGCTCGAAGGCGCGGATCGCGGCGACGTCGTTGCCGGCATCCACTTCGATGCGCCCTTCGATCAACCCGGCGCGGACGAGGTTGGAATCGGCGGCATAGGCGCGCGCAACCGCTGCGCGCGCGCCGTCGGCGTCACCGGCTGCGCGCAGGCGCTCGGCCAACTCGCATTCGAACTGCCCGATCAGCTTGCCCATGGGCTCGCCGGTCGCGGCTTCGTAGCGCGAGGCATTCTCGATCGCCTTCGGCCAGTCGCGCTCGGACTGGTAGATGCCGATCAGGTGGCGCAGCGCCTGCGGCGCGCGCTGGTCGATCCGGGCCAGGTCGGTGAACACCGTCTCGGCGCGGTCGAGCAGCCCGGACTTCATGTAGTCCTCGCCCAGCGCCAGCAGCGCCTGCACCTTCTGCTGGTCGCTCAGGTCGGGGCGCTGCACCAGGCCCTGGTGCAGGCGGATGGCGCGGTCGACCTCGCCGCGGCGCCTGAACAGGTGGCCGAGCGCGACCTGGGTCTCGAAGGTGTCCTTGTCGAGCTCGGCAATGTGCAGGAACAGCTCGATCGCCTTGTCGGGTTGCTCGTTGAGCAGATAGTTCAGGCCGCGGAAATAGGTCGTCGACAGGCGGCTGACCTGGGTATCGCTGTGACGTTCGCCGCCGCGACGGCCGATGACCCAGCCGCTCAGCGCGGCGACGGGCAGCAGCAGGAAGAACCAGAACCACTGGGTGATGAAGTCCATGTCATGCGCCGCCGGAGTCGTGGGTGGTGGTCGCGTGGCGCGCACGTTCGCGCCGCAGCTGTTGCCGCAGGGGCAGTATCACGGAGGCGGCCAGGACCAGCCCGCCGGCGATGGCGCCGATGAGCAGCGCAACCAGCAACGACACGCCGAGCGTGCCCGGCACGGTGGCGAAGCCGAAGTCCAGCGAAACAGGCTGCGGGTTGAGCGCGCCGACAACGACGCCGGCAGCGATGCACAGCAGGGCAATGAGGAACCGGATCAGTCGCATGGTGCATGGGCCTGTTGTTGCAGGGCTCCAAGCTTAAACGACGCGTGGTCCATGCGATGCCGACGCCGCGGTCAGTCCTCGTCCGGAGGCAGCGGCATCACGTCGCTGACGCGTTCGCGCAGCTCCTTGCCTGGTTTGAAGTGCGGCACGTGCTTGCCCGGCAGCGCGACAGCGTCGCCGGTCTTGGGATTGCGGCCGGTGCGGGGCGGCCGGTAGTGCAGGGAAAAACTGCCGAAGCCACGGATCTCGATGCGCTCGCCGTGCGCCAGCGACCCGCCCATCATTTCCAGCAGCGACTTCACGGCCATGTCGACATCCTCCGCCTTCAGGTGCGCCTGGCGCTGGGTCAGGATGTCGATCAGTTCCGATTTGGTCATGGACACGGTCATCGTGGTGGCTGGCCGATACGGTGGCCCGGCGAGAACCGGGCCACCGCGTACCGCTTACTCGGACTTGTTGCTCTCCAGCTGCTCGCGCAGCAGGGCGCCGAGCTTGGTCGTGCCGCTGGAGGCATCGGACGAAGCACGGTTGTACTCGGCCAGGGT